>Ga0310691_10000348_pt1 | contig 90965 bp, 59 predicted proteins | sample 176DNAGHGlowgp2_FD_203887 | JGI IMG/M metagenome (GOLD analysis project Ga0310691, IMG submission 203887) | Sheep rumen microbial communities from Palmerston North, Manawatu-Wanganui, New Zealand - 1766 DNA GHGlow gp2 (v2) (version 2) | ecosystem: Host-associated > Mammals > Digestive system >...
GACCTCACTGTTTGGAATGTGACGGGCGACGGCGACTGCCTCGCCATCGGTGGCAACCACTTCATCCATGCGATGCGTCGTAACATCGACCTCAACATCATCCTTTTCAACAATAAGATCTATGGCCTGACCAAGGGACAGTATTCACCTACCTCCGACCGTGGTCTTGTCACCAAGTCATCACCTTGGGGAACCGTTGAGGATCCTTTCTGCCCGGCAGAGCTTTGCATCGGAGCACGTGGTACATTCTTCGCACGTGCTATCGATGGTGACATCAAGAACAGCATTGCAGCTATGAAAGCCGCAGTGGGTCATAAGGGAGCATCCGTTGTCGAGATGCTTTGCAACTGCGTCATCTTCGCCGACGGCATCCATAAGCTCGTCACCGATCCTGCCGTACGTGCCGACAAGACCATCCTCCTCGAGGACGGCAAGCCGATGATCTATGGCAAGAACCGCGACAAGGGTCTCGTTCTCGACGGTTGGAACATCAAGTCGGTCACTATTGGTGAGAATGGCGTCACCGAAAAGGATCTGCTCGTGCATGATGCGAAGATGGTCGATCCTACCTTCCACCTCAAGCTTGCCATGATGGGCTACAGCCCTTATGGATATGCCGGTGCCACCGACGAACTGCCTATTGCACTCGGTGTGATTCGCAATGTCGAAGGCATCTCTTACGATGAGGCCGTAGCTGGGCAGATCGAGGAGGTGAAGGGCAAGAAGAAGGCCCGCACACTTCGTGAACTGCTCCTCTCTGGCGACACTTGGGAGGTGAAGTGATACCTTGCAATAATCTAAGATTATACTTTTATGCCCCGAACGGTTTTTGTCGTTCGGGGAATTTTTTTATAAGATAAAAATAGGGCTCTTTTGAGCGTTTTTTTTGTTAAAATAGGAGAAAATGAAATATTTTTTAATGAAAATTGAATAAATTTTTGGAATCAAAAGTGAAAAACATTATCTTTGCGCCTACGAAAAGACAAATTGACAATCATTTGTACACACAATTATAACAACTAATGAACTTTAACCAATTCCGAAAAGGAGCCAAGATTCCCACCATCGCTTTGTTGGCGATGTTGGGCGTTTCGCCATTGCCACAATTGTGGATAGCTCCAACTGCCGCCTATGCGCAGCAGTCCATTGTGAAAGGTACGATCATTGACGAGTTCGGCGAGCCGGTTCCCGGCGCCAGTGTCGTGGTCGCAGGTACAACAAATGGTACCATCACGGATTTTGACGGAAAATTCTCACTAAACGTCAAGCAGGGTACCGAGTTGAGAATCTCTTTTGTGGGTTACGAGACCCAGACCGTCAAGGCCAAGGATGGCATGACCATCCAGCTCAGCGAGAATTCTGAGTTGCTTGGTGAGGTCGAGGTCGTGGCCTATGGTGTTCAGAAGAAGGTCACCATGACCGGTGCCGTGGCTTCGGTCAAGAGCGAAGACCTCGTTCGCACCTCCGTTGGCTCGGTCAACAACGTGCTCGGTGGTCAGCTTTCGGGTGTCACCACCGTACAGTATTCGGGTGAGCCTGGTAGCGATGCCGCAGACATTTTCGTACGTGGTAAGGGTACATGGGGCGATGCTGCACCTCTCATCCAAGTCGATGGTGTAGAGCGTTCGATGAACGATATCGACCCCAATGAAATCGAGTCGATCTCTGTCCTCAAGGATGCCTCTGCAACAGCCGTATTCGGTGTGCGTGGCGCCAACGGTGTCGTGCTCATCACGACACGCCGTGGTCAGGAAGGCAAGGCCAAGATCAGTGTTTCCACCTCGTTCTCGGCACTTAGCCCCACCAAGATGGTTGAGCAGGCCAGTGCCCTTGATTATGCACTTTTCTACAACCAGATGAGCGAAAACGACGGGCTGGAGCATCCTTTCTCGGATGCAATCATCCAGAAGTTCCGCGATGGTAGCGACCCCATTCGTTTCCCCAGCACCCAGTGGGCCGACTACATCATGAAGGATTTCACCCTGCAGCATCAGCACAACATTAACATTTCGGGTGGCAATGACCATTTGAAGTATTTCGTGTCGGCTGGTTACTACTATCAGGGTGGTCTCTTCAAGGAGTTTGACATGCCTTACGATTACGGCTATCAGTACAACCGTTTCAACTATCGTGCCAATCTCGACCTCAAGGCCACCAAGACGACTACCATTTCGTTCAACGTGGCTGGTAACGTCAACAATGCTGACAAGCCTTACACAGGTCAGGGTTCAGCTGGTATGATCAAGAACATCTACTATGCTACCCCATTCTCCAGCCCTGGCATCGTCAACGGACACATGGTCTATACCACCACTGACTACACCGATGGCCTGAACCTCCCGTTCCTCGGCGGTACGGGTATGGCCTACTTCGGCAACGGCTTTATGCAGACCAACAACAACAAGATCCAGATGGACCTTGTGCTTGACCAGAAGCTCGAGTTCTGGGGATGGAGCAAGGGACTTAGCTTCAAGGCCAAGGGTTCCTACAACTCGGCTTTTACTGTCAGCAAGCAGGGCAATTCTGGTTTGGCTTCGTTCAACCCGCTTGTTCAATACGATGAGAACGGAAATGTCTTGTACAATGCTGATGGTACACCATTCATTCGTTACCGCCAGAATGGTAACGATACAGATCCCTCTTATTCGTCCTCACAGGGCAAGGCCCGTGACTGGTACGTTGAGGCAAGCTTGAACTACAGCCGCAGTTTCGGCAAGCATACCGTTTCGGCTCTTGCTCTTTACAACCAGTCCAAGCAATACTATTATTCCAACAAATTCTATCCCGATGTTCCGCGTTCTTACGTGGGCTTCGTTGGACGTGCCACCTACGACTGGGCAAATCGCTATATGGCCGAGTTCAACATAGGTTACAATGGCTCGGAGAACTTCCCTCCAGGTGCACGATTTGGTGTATTCCCTGCTGGTTCTATCGGTTGGAACATTTCAGAAGAGTCTTGGTGGGAACCCATCAAGGGCATTATCTCATTCATGAAGCTGCGTGCTTCTATCGGTCTGGTAGGTAATGATAAGACACAGACTTCTTCACGATTCCTTTATCTTCCCGATCCTTATGTCACCGATCAGGATGGCTTGATGACCAACTGCCTTACACAGCCTCTCACCAATACCTACGCCTATCAGTTCGGCAATGGCGCACCATCGAACGACCCGGCCTCGCTCAAAGGAGCCTACGAGAGTGAGAAAAGCAACCCTGAAGTTGGTTGGGAAAAGGCCCTCAAGCAGGACTATGGTTTCGATGTCCATTTCCTCAACGATAGGCTCAGTGCCTCATTCGACTACTACTATGAGCATCGTACCGACATTCTTCTCATAGATAAAACTGTGCCCAGTATCATCGGTTTTAGTGTGCCGTACTCTAACTTGGGCGAGGCCAAGAGTTGGGGTTGGGAAGTATCTCTCAACTGGAACGACAAGATTGGCAACGATTTCCGCTATTGGGTGAAGGCCAACCTCTCGTATAACCAAAACGAAATTATTGAGAGGAAGGAAGAGCCTATGACCATGGAATATCAGTATGAGAGGGGTCACCGTATCGGGGCTCGTTCAATGTACAAGTTCTGGAAGTACTATGAGGGACCTCAGACCGAGGCCGAATACAAGGAAACTTTCGGACAGGATTTCCCTGTGCAGCGAAAGCCAAGCAAGCCTGGCGATTGCGTTTTTGTGGACCTCAACGGCGATGGACTCATCGACGGGACCGATATGACACGTGACAATGGCTACACCGATGACCCACAGTACATGATTGGTGGCACGTTCGGCTTCAACTGGAAGCGCTTGACTTTCAATTGCCAGCTCACTGGTGCATGGAATGTGAGTCGATATATCACCGACGTATTCCGTCAGCCATTCTTCTGTTCGTCCAACACCACACAGGGTGGTCTGCTCCAGTATCACGTCGATAACACTTGGGTGCCTGGTGTCTATGAGAGTCAGGATGCCCTCTATCCACGTGCCACCTGGGACAACGCCGAGCAGAACTATGCTGCTACTGACCTCTACGAGAAGGATGCTAAGTACCTTCGCGTTAAGACTGTTTCGCTCGGCTACGACTTCAAGAGCGAATGGCTCAAGCATAGGTTCGGCATCAGCAAGTTCGAGTTGACCCTTTCGGGCTACAACCTCCTCACTTTTACCCCCTACACTTGGGGCGATCCAGAAACCACCGCTTCCAGCGCTCCTTCTTACCCGCTGCAGCGTACCTATACGGTCAGCCTGAATATCGGGTTCTAACAGATGACTGTGACACATTATTTATATAATAAGTAAAATCAATATGAAACAATATAAAGTTCTACTTGGTGCCGCTGCCCTTCTGTTGGCGTCGAGTGTGGCTTGTACCGATGAGATTGCCGTTGGTGATGCTGGCCTTGACAAGGCCACGAGTTCCACGGCCACCATCGACACCGTATTTACCAATGCGGAATTCGCCCGACAGTTTCTGATCGGCATCTATTCGAAGCAGTATTACGGACTGCCATACACCAATGGTGGTACCTATCAGCCCCATGCTGGCAATCCCTACGCAGGCAAGTCGGATGGCTTGACCGACTGCTGGCATCAGTTCTGGAACGGCTCCGCCGTCTTCGGAAAATACTATAACGGCTCTCTCACCGCATATGTGACCCGTCCTGATGGATTGGATGGCCCGCTCTATTCTTACGACAAGGAGTACCAGTGGTATTCGATTCGTGCCTCTCTCATTTTCCTCGCTAACCTCGACCGTGTTCCTTCGAGGGATATGGGCGATGACGAGAAGTTCCGTCTCAAGGCTGAAGCCCGTTGCTTGATGGTCGATGCCTTCTGGCAGACCTTCCAGCGCTTTGGCGGTATCCCCATTATGGATCATGTCCTCGAAAACTCTGAGACAGTTAATCCTTTTCCCCGCGATTCTGTCGAGAAATGTATCGACTGGATGGTCAATCAGCTTGACTCGGCCATTGCCGACAGCCATTTCCCATGGGTGACAGAGGATCCCACCAACATGAGCGGTCGCTGGACAAAGGCTGGTGCCATGGCCTTGAAGTGCAAGATCCTGCAGTTCGCAGCCTCTCCTTTGCTCAATCCCCAGGATGGACAACCTTATTACACCGGCGCTCCCGCCGAAGTGCTCCCGTTCATCATGTACACCTCTGATGCCAAGACCAACTATCAGCAGCGTTGGGACCGCTTCGCAACTGCTTGCGATGAGTTCTTCGACAGACTCAATAGTTCCGGCTATTATGCTTTGATGACTGCCGATGGCTCGCCTAAGGGTAGCACTGAGGCCAATGTTCCCGCCTTCCGCCTGGCCTATCGCAAGGGTTATTTCCTCCGCTCTTCAACCGAGATTCTTCATTCCGTACGTGTGTTTGGTCAGGACAATATGGCTACAGCACGTTATTGCTGGCACTCATGGTATTCTCAGAGTGTACCGCGTAATGCTTATTGCCCCACACAGGAATATGTCGAGAAGTTCCCCTTCTACGATGGCGAGCCATTCAACTGGCAGAATGCTTCTGATCGTACCTACAAGGAGGCTAAGACTGTTGACGGCAGGGATACTCTCGTCTTCCTTACCAACTCCAAGACAGGTGCCATCACCCGACAGACCAAGTCGCTCCATACCATGTTTGTGCGTGGTTCCATACCTTCAGGTTCGCGTCAGCTCAACACCGTCCTGACTCGCGACCCACGTCTTTACGAGGAGTGCATCGTCAATGGTCTGCAGAAGAACCTTGACTGGACCACAGCTACCATGTCGGGTTATCCTTGGGAGCTTTGGTACAATGGTGCTGATGGCGGCACGGGTGTCTTCACTCAGACCAATACCATGTTCGGTTCGGGATATGGCTACAACAAGTATTACCTTGGAACTGGTGCCTATAGTGGCGATGCCAGCGCCGATAGCTACCGCTATCAGACGCAGTGGGTGGCTCTTTCCCTCGCCGACATGTATCTCACTTATGCCGAGGCTCTCGTGATGCGTACCAACAAGGACGTTGCCAAGGCCGTCGAGATGGTCGATAAGGTTCGTGAACGTGTGGGTCTTCCCACCATGTCACGCATTTGGACCATGGCCAAGAACCGTGATGCTGCTGGTTACACTGCCAATTCAGCTGAGGCCGCTGTGGCCACCGCTGTCAACCTTCCCAACGGCTATACTACCAATGAGTTCATCGAAGAACTCCTCGACGAACGCGTTCGTGAGCTTGGTCTCACCGATGCTCGTTGGTTCGATATGATTCGCTACAAGCGTACCGACTGGATGACCAAGCAGCTCCATGGCCTACTCCAGCATCGTCTGGTTAGCGACAAGGATGCCGCAGGCAACATGATTTTCGTGGAGCGCAACGTAGCATGGGTCGGTGCAGACCGTGACAATGATGAATCTTCTACCCAGCCTGTCGATTTCCGCAGTGAGGTGGTCGAGATTAAAGGCAATGCCCGCGTCCTTTGGGGCCAGGATCCTAAGTCCAACACCGTGCAGCAGTGGCTCCTCAATCCGCTTCCTCAGGCTGAAATCAACAAGCAGTATGGCCTTGTACAGAACCCTGGCTGGTAATTAATACAACTATTCTATATGAAGACAAATTATATTATTACACTGACATTGCTTGCAGGTTTGAGCCTGCCTGCGATGGCCCAGTATGACATCATTGACTCGGTCGCCTACAAGGATCAGCGCGTCGATGTGGGTGCCTCGCGTACTTTCACCCGTGAGATCTCCGCAGCTTCTGTAAGTGTCATTACGAACAAGGATGTCAATCGTCGCGGTGCCCGCAATATCGGCAATAACCTGATTGGCCAGGGCAATGGTCTCGTCTCCCTTCAGGGAGCGGGCCTCTACAATGCCGCAAATCCCACGTTCTATGTGCGTGGACTCCAAAGCCTCAGTGGCAGTACCCCGCTTATCCTCGTCGATGGTATCGAACGCAGCATCGACAATGTGATAGCCGATGACGTTGAATCGGTAACCGTTCTCAAGGATGCAGCCGCTACCGCCATCTATGGATACAAGGGTGCCAATGGTGTCATCCTCATCACCACCAAGCATGGTAACTTCAACGAGCGCAACATCCGCTTCTCCTATGATCACGAGTTCCAGCTGATGACTAACAAGCCTAAGTTTGTTGATGCTGCCACTTACGCCAACGCTGTCAACGAGGCGTATCGCAATCAGGGTGGCAAGGCAGTCTATAGCGATGCCGTCATTCAGTCGTACCAGAACAGAAGCAATCCACTCTATTATCCCAATGTCAACTGGGTTGATGAGACGTTCCGCGACATGGCTCACATGAATCGTTACAACCTCGAGTTCTCCGGCGGCGGCAGGAATATCCGCTACTACACCGACGTCAACTTGCTTACCTCCTATGGCTTTGTGAACCATACTGAGCCAGCTGAGGGTGGATATTCCACGCAGAACAAATACACGCGTGCCACAATTCGCTCTAATATGGATGTCGAGCTCACTCCGACTACATTACTCCATACCCACATCTTCGGTGTATTGACCGAGCAGTCCCAGCCCGGTAATAGGGCAGATCTTTGGTCGATGGTCTATCAGGTACCTGCCAATGCCTTCCCAATCAGATTGGATAATGGCGTTTGGGGTGGCAACTCAGTCTATACCACCAACAACCCCTATGCTCAGTCGAATGGTACTGCTTACTATAAGAATCACCAGCGTGCCCTCAATGCCGACTTTGTCATCGATCAGGACCTCTCATCTGTCACCGAAGGCTTGAAGGCTTCTGTCCAGCTCGGTTATGACACCTGGAGTAACCTTTATGAAGATCACTCCAAGTCTTTCCGTTATGGCAGCTACTCCGTATCAAATTACACGGGTGGTGTGGTCGATCCTGCCAGTGCTTCTCTCTCCATCGAGGGTAATGACAGCAATATGGGTACGGCTTCTGGCAACAATGACTGGACACGTCGCTTCTTCGTCAATGGCAACCTGACCTATGACCACAGTTTTGGCAAGAACGACCTCTTCGGCGAATTCCGCTACAACTACGAGTTCAACGATGTCACCGGCACCAATACCAGCCTTTATCGTCAGAACTTCTCATTCTTGGCCAACTATGTTTATGACAAGCGTTACACCGCTCAAGTCACCCTCGTCTATAGTGGATCGAACCGTCTGGCCGATGGCAGCAAGTGGGCATTCATGCCTACAGGAGCCTTGTCGTGGAATGTCAGCAACGAAGCCTTCATGGAGGACATCACTTGGATTGACTTCCTGAAACTTCGCGCCAGTGCAGGTCTCCAACAGCTCGATGTTCTGCCAGGCGATAACGTTTGGACCTACTACGAGCAGTTCTATGCCTTCGGTTCACCTGCCTATTCATTCGACAATACCGGCAGCGGCACTGAGTTCGGCAATACCTATATCGCGCAGGCCAAGACCCAGAGCCTCGGACGCGAGAAAGCATTGAAATACAACGTTGGTCTCGATGCTACTCTCTTCAAGGGACTCAACCTCAGCTTCGACTACTATTTCCAGAACCGTTATGACATCTGGTGCTCCACAAGTGGTAGCTACACCTCTGTTTTCGGTCTGACTGCTCCTTATGAAAATGTGGGCAAGGTTGAAAGCCACGGCTTCGAGGTGATGCTCGATTACAGCAAGCGCTTCGGCGACTGGACTGTCAACTTAGGCGGCACCTACAACATGAACAAGAACGAGATCAAGGATCAGGCCGAGGCACCTCAGCTCTACGCCAACACTGCCACCACGGGTCATCCATATACCCAAACCTTCGGTTATATCGCCGACGGCTTCTTCCAGACCTCCGACGATGCTAACGGTAATGGTGTAATCGAAACCAGCGAGATGGCCGTTCCTCAGACCTTCACCACCGTTTATCCGGGTGACGTGAAGTATCGTGACGTGAATGGTGACGGCAAGATCGATACCAACGACCGCACAGCCATCGGCTATAGCACCACGTGCCCAGAGATTGTCTATACTGCTCACTTTGGTATCGACTGGAAGGGATTCGGCATTGATGCCACCCTGCAGGGCGTAGCTAACTACAGCGGCACGCTCACCACTTCAGGCATGTACCGCTCGGCTGTGGCCACCAACACTTTGTCGCAGTACCTCTACGACAATGCTTGGAGCAGCGAGCGCGGCAACACCGCCAACCCCAAGTTCCCACGACTCAGCCCGACGGGCAATGCCAACAACGACCTGGTCAACACGCTCTGTCTCTTCGATCGCAGCTACCTCAAGCTTCGCAACGTCGAGCTTTACTACAACTTCCCAGCTTCGATGCTCGAGAAGGTGAAGTTCGTCAGCGGTGTGCGCGTCTATGTGAAGGGTATCGATCTCTTCACCTTCGACAATCTTGACAATGGCGATGCAGGTGCCTACGGCGCTACCTTGCCTTTGACCCGTAACGTCCAGGTGGGCGCTTCCATTTCATTCTAATTCATAATTCCCAAGACAATAGATTATGAAACTATTCAAGACATTAACCGGCGTTGGTCTGATGACGCTCGTCCTTGCTTCGTGTGAAGAGAAGATGGATTACAACGAGTACACCGCCTACGACCAGGAGTATATCCAGCGCTCATTCTCCTATGTCGGCGGCTTCATGGCCAAGATTTACAACGATATCGATTCCGATTGGGGCAACAACTCCGGAGCTATGCTTGCTTCGGCCACCGACGAGTCGGTCTATAGCCACGATGGCAACACCATCGAGGACTTCTACAATGGCAACTGGAGCGCCTCCAATCCTCACCAGACCATCTGGTCGTCGGCCTACGAAGGCATCACCTACTGCAACGAGGTGCTCGACAACTGGACCAATCTCCAGTTCGAGCAGTTCGCCCTCAACAAGGACTATGAGCAGCAGATGTTCCTCTACAACAACTATCAGTACGAGGCACGTTGGGCTCGCGCTTACTTCTATTACACTCTTGTCCGTCAGTATGGTGGCGTCCCCTTCAAGACACACAACATGACGGGAGAGGAGGAGACCGCACTGCCGCGCACCTCTGCTGATGAGATCTTCCAGTTCATTATTTCGGAGTGCGACGACATCAAGGACAAGATTATTGCCGATTACACCAACATTGGCGATATGGCGCTCTATAAGCCACAGACTGGTCGTGCCAGCAAGTTTGCTGTCGAGGCACTCAAGGCACAGGCAGCCCTCTATCAGGCTTCTCCACTCTTTACGCAGGGTAAGAGCGAGGCCGAAAAGGCAGCTCTTTGGCGTGCTGCTGCAGAGGCAAACCGCGAGCTCATCCTCGATGCCGAGGCTGGCGGCAAGGGACTGGCTGTTTCGCTCGATACGCTTTGGAACATCAGCTACATCTCCGATCCACAGTGCTACAAGGAAATCCTTTTCGCTCGTCGCACGGCTGCTGCCAACACTTTCGAATCGTACAACTTCCCCGTCGGCTATTCCAGTGGCCAGGGCGGCAACTGCCCGACCCAGGACTTTGTCGATGCTTTTGACTGCACCGATGGTCTCCCCATCACTGAGAGCCCGCTCTATGACCCACAGAATCCTTACGCCAATCGTGATCCCCGTCTGGAAATGACTGTGGCACACAATGGTGATCTTTGGCCCAATGACCTTGCCCGTTACAACAGTACTTATCCAACTTTGCAGACTTACGTGGGTGGATATCATTCGCGCACGGGTTCGTCTGCAGGTGCTTCATACGCTACTCCTACGGGCTATTACCTCAAGAAGTTCTGCAATCCTTCGCAGATTCTCCGCGCCCGTTCTGGTTATGCAGTCTCTACCTCTCCTCATGGTTGGCTTACCTTCCGTATGGGCGGCATGTACCTCAACTATGCTGAGGCTGTGTTCCAGTACTTCAAGGCCATCGGTCGCGCCGATGCTGCCGATGCTACTGGTGAAGGATTCAACTATTCTGCTCGCTATCTGGCCAGCCTCACCCGCAAGCGCTCTGGTATGCCTGAGTTCCCAACGGGTATGAGCAATGACGAATTCTGGACACGCTACAAGCGTGAACGTCAGGTCGAGCTTGCCTTCGAGGGTCATCGTTTCTACGACGTGCGTCGCTGGATGGACAATGCTGAGACCAGCAAGGTCATGAATGTTCACGCCATGGAGATCGTTCAGAACATCTCTGAGGCCAACGACACGACCTACACCTACACCGTGAAGCCCATCACCCGTGGCAACGGACAATGGGATGCCAAGTGGAACCTCTTCCCCTTCTCGCAGACCGAGATCATGAAGTCGGGTGGCGCTATCATCCAGAACGAGGGATGGTAATCTTCTGAACAATAGTGGTCGGAGTAATCGGAGAACTCTGAGTTCTCGGAATACTCGGAATACTCCGAATACTCGGAATGCTCCGAATACTCCGATCACTTAAAAACTATAACCTATCTTCCAACATTATTAACAATTAAAACCAATTGTAACATGAAAAAGTTTACTTTTTTTGCTACAGCAGCCCTCGCTCTCGTGACCTTCACGGCAAAGGCTGAGTTAATGGACAAGGCATTCTACAAGATGCAGACCTTTTCCGTCATCCAAGATGCCAATGTGACCGCTCCTGGAACGGGTACCAATCCCATCACTGTGCAGAGCACCAAGACCAACAACACTCCACGTTATCTCTACACTACATGGGGTGAAGAAGGTTGGGCCAAGGCTCCAGACCCACTTCCGGAAACTGGTTACAGCTTCTCCTGCAAGTTCACCATCGCTGCAGATGGTGGCGTTTCGAACTGCCTTGAGTTCGTGCTTATGCCTGTCGATGTTGCAGTTACAACCAATCACATGAAGCTGCAGCCAACCACCGAGTACTTCTTCCGCTTCCACCAGGCCGTCAACGGCACAGCTGAGGGCGATACCATCTATGTGAATGGTGATGTCATCGAGAATGCCAACTGGAACTTCGGTGAGCGCAATGGTCAAGAGGCTGTCCTCCAGGTAGGCACCGAATATACCATCCGTGTCGATGTCAACCAGGCCGGCACCGAGGCCAAGTCGAGCATCATTGCTGCCGATGGTACCGTTGTCTTCGAGGGCACAAAGGACATTTCAGGTCTCAGCAACTCCAAGATGGGCACACTCTGGTTCAACACCTCTGGCGCCTGCACCTACAAGTTCGACGACGTGAAGCTCTCGACGCTTGCCGACGGCCCCTTCGCTGCCGAGCCTTCTGTAGAGCTTCTCGCCTGCATCGACACCGAGCGCGACTTCTACGTACAGTATGAGGAAGGCACCGCCCTCCACTGGATCCTCCCCGGTGAGGAAGAGGAGGCCGAAGGCTCTCCCGTTTACTACACCGATGGCAAGATGGGCCGCAACTTCGAGGAGGATCCCGACCTCGCTGGCGGTGCCTGGATCATCGAGTGCTTCCAGTCGGGCACCCTCAAGTGCTGGACCACACGTGAGGAGGATGAGAGCAAGGTTTCCGACGTGGTTGAGACCGAGGTTGTCTGCGAGACCATCAACATGCCCAATCCTTCGGCCTACATTTCCAACGTAGCTGCCGGCTATGGCAAGACCTTTACCCTCACCTGCGACAATTCCGAGACCCTGCTTCGTCCAACCGTTACCATCCACTATGTATTGAAGGATGCTGCTGGTTCTACCCTTGCCGAGGGCAACAAGATGTCGGGCGAGACCGTTGACTTCACTGCCGCTGGTTCACTTGACCTCTATGCATTCGACAACTCTCACCCAACCGAGTGGTATGGTCGTTCTGAAACTGTTACCATCAATAACGATGTAGAGTACGTTCTTGCTGCCTCCAACGACTACCAGTGGAGCAAGGAGGTTTGCGACGGCACCGTAGAGGGCTTCACCCGTGTCGAGATTGTTGATAACGGCAATAAGTCGCACTGGGATCGTATCTACTCCACCCAGTACTACGGCTACGATGCCGATGGCAACATCATCTGCTCGGATGGCACCTGGTCGGCTGACAAGAGCGAGGAGGATGTCGTATATTGGAAGCGTGGCTTCGGCTTCTTCGACAAGTCGGTCATCGGCACTGATGACTGCAAGTGGAACGTTCAGGTTCCCGATGACATCTACACTGGTTTCTTGCCGATCGTTCCCGACCAGAGCGATGCTTGGGAACTTACCGCTTGGAGCATCTTCCCCCTTGAGGGCATCGTTTACTATCATGTATCAGCTAATGTAGGCAAGAACGCTAAGGGTGAGTCAGGTTATGTGCCCATGCATATTCAGGAGAACTACATCTCCGACAACGCCGATAAGCCAAACTTCTACGTAGTTCATTACCGTGCTGGTTATGATCGTCCCGACAAGGGTGACAGCAATTTTACCGAGGTTGTTGTAGCTGGCGAGACATACTATCTCTATCGCTACGACAGGGCTATCAACAGCGTTGAGGTTTACACCTACAAGGGCTTCGAGGCTGGCATCGAGGCAATTGAGAACGATGCTCCTGTTCAGCAGGCTGCTCCTATCTTCAACCTCCGTGGTCAGCGTGTTGAGAATATGGCAGCTCCTGGCTTCTACATCCAGGGCAACCAGAAGGTATTCGTGAAGTAATCCATTACATCAAATCTCATATCATCGTACCGGTGGCATTTTGCCATCGGTACATTTTGTTTTTTGCATCCTCCAATTTCATTCTTGTGGGATAAATCGGCGATTCTGAGGTTTTTTCGCGTTTTTTTGCTCGAATATTTTGAGAAGTGCAGTTTGTTGCTTATCTTTGTAACCTCATATATACACATCACGCTCACACATAAATATCTGAATATGCGAACCATCAAGCTATTCCTCATTGCAGCCTTTGGCGCTGCTGCGTTGTCAGTATCTGCCCAGCGACAGAACACCGACCAGTTGGACCGCGGTCTTATTGCCGTCCAGACTTCGGAAGGCGTCTATTGCTCGTGGCGTATCCAGGCTGACGAGTATTACGACACTCAGTATAACCTTTATCGAAATGGGGCCAAGGTGAACGAGGCACCTCTCTCGGTTTCCAATCTGTTGGTGAAGGAGGGAACTGCTTCTGACACCTATACCGTACGTGCTATCGTTCGTGGGGTAGAACAGGAGGCCTCTGATGCTGCCACCGTTTGGGCACAGAACTATTTGGAGATTGTCCCCAAGCATGACGCTTCGTTGACGTCTACCTATGTTCCCAACGATATCTGCATGGCCGACGTCGATGGCGATGGCGAACTCGAGATCCTTATCAAGTATGATAACCAGAGCGAGATTAGTGCCAGCTATCCAAAGAACGGCAACAACGGAGAGTATTCGCTCTTCGAATGCATGAAGCTCGACGGCACCGTGCTCTGGTGGGTCAACTGTGGACCCAATATGGGCGACTTCCAGAACAATGAGCAGAATATCGTGGCCTACGACTGGGATGGCGATGGTCGTGCAGAATGTGTTTTCCGCGCTGCTGACGGCACCACCATCCATATGGCTGATGGCTCGACCTATGTAGTTGGCGACGCTTCGCTCAACTATCGAGCAGCTACAGGTGGCGGTACCAACTGGTTTATGCACAGCGGTGCCGAGTTCCTGCTTTATGTCGATGGACAAACTGGAAAGCCCTATCAGTGCATCGACTATCCGCTGCCTCGTCTCGAGGAGAGCGAGAACCCGCGTCATCTTCTCAGCGGTTCGGCTTACGACGACCTCGTCAAGAATGCTTGGGGCGATGGTTACGGACATCGCAGCTCGAAGAACTTCTTCGGCGCTCCCTATCTCGACGGCCAGAAGCCCAGCATCTTCCTGGGTCGCGGCATCTACACACGTCATAAGTTTGTGGCCTTCGATGTCAATCCTGCTACCCACGAGCTCGTGCAGCGTTGGCGCTGGGATTGCAACTCTCCCGGTCCCTGGTACGGACAGGGCTATCATAACTACACCATTGCCGACGTCGATTGGGACGGACGCGATGAGATCATCTTCGGTTCGATGGTCATCGATGACAATGGCCTTGGCCTTTCCACTACCGGTCTTGGTCATGGTGATGCCCATCACGTAGCCGACCTCAATCCCTACATCCACGGGCAGGAGGAGTTCGCCTGCAACGAGGATTATCCCGACAACAACTACCGCGACGCTACTACATCGAAGATCTATTATCGCCAGACCAGTCCCAACGACGATGGACGTTCCATCGCCGGCAACTTCTCGAACGACTTCCCGGGTGCCATGGGCTTCAGTGGACACGATACGCCCATCAGCTGTGTCGTAAACGACCACGTTGACGGACTCACCAATTTGGGCGTGGCAATCAACTTCCGCATCTATTGGGACGGCGACCTTCAGGAGGAGTCGTTCAATGGCAGCGGCACACGCAATTCCACCGGTCAGATCTACAAGTACGGTCAGGCAAATGCCATCGCTACTCTCAAGGGCTCCATCACCAACAACGATACCAAATCCACTCCCTGCTATCAGGGCGACATCCTTGGAGATTGGCGCGAAGAGGTTATCATGCGCACTTCGGCCAATAATATTCGCATCTACACTACCACCGAGCCGACCGCTTGGCGTAACTACTCGCTCTGGTACGACCATCAGTACCGCAACGCCATGGTTTGGCAGATGTGCGGCTACAACCAGCCTCCTCATGTCAGCTACTTCCTTGGCGAACTCGAAGGCATTACCATCGCTCCTCCGCCGCTCACCACGGTAGGCCGTGAGGTTGTGGCCGCAGGAGGCACCATCTCCACTTCGCTGAATGACAAGCATGTCCTTGTCAGCGAAAATGCTGATGCAACGGTGGCTGTAGCTGCTGGCGCTTCACCTTATATCATGACGTTTAATGTGCCCTCTTGGGTACAGGGAACAGCTCCGAGTGAATGCACGACGCAGCAGACCGATATCGTATATGATTATTATCGTCTCGACGTGACGGGCGAAGCTTTCACTGGAGCTATGCGCCTCGTCAAGCAAGGCGATGGCATCTTGACTTTGCCCAATGTGGAGCAGACCTATACAGGGCCATCTGACATCTGGGCGGGCACGCTCAACTTCGATGGTTCGTTGAAGAACAGCCGTCTCTGGCTCAATCGTTTTGCCGAACTCAACTCCGATGGCGGACGTTTCGCCACTATCCAGGCTGATTATGCTTCTGTTATTCGCCCAGGTGGTGCTGATAAAGTGGGCATTATCGAGGCCGACTCGCTTTTGCTCGGTTTCGGCTCGCGCATTGTCTTCGACATCACCGATGCCAATAATTTCGACCAGGTTCGAGCTCATCAACTTATCATCGAAAAGAAGGAGTGGAAGTATGGCCCGCAATACAGCGCGCCTGTACTCGAATTTGTTTGCAGCCAGACGCCCAACGAAGGCGACTATGTACTCATCAGCACCGAAGGCTGCACAGGCGATGTGGCCAATCTGGTGGTTGAAGGCTTGAAGGGTGTCAAGTACAACCTTACGCTCGACGAGGGCAAGGTCGTTCTCCACGTGCTCAAGACTCGTGCCTCCGAAGATGTGGCTTGGACAGGTGCCGTCAGCAACATCTGGGATCTTGACAACACGCCCAACTTCAGCAGCTCGACCCAAACTTTCGTAACGGGCGACAACGTCACGTTTGGTGACGACGCTGCGCTCACCGAGGTCAATGTAGCCGAGGAACTCAGCCCAGGCAGCGTAACCTTCTTGGCCGACAGCAAGGAATACAAGATTTCTGGTAGCGGTGCCATCACAGGCAATGCCAGCGTTACTCTACAGGGTGCTGGAACCGTAAATATGGGTGGTACACATACCTATACGGGCGGTACGTTCGTTCGTGGTGGTGTACTCGTGCCTGCATTGATGGCCAACAAAGATGGTGTGGCCTACGGCTCTGTGGGTGGCGTGAACGATAAAGTAGAGCTCGACAATCGTGCCGTGCTTCGTACCACTTCCGATATGACCACCTCGCAGCCTATTGTCATCGGAACAGGTGGCGGCACACTCGACGTCAGTGGCGGTACACTGATTCTGAATGGAAGCCTCAAGAAGACAACCAATGCTGGCAAGGGCAATATCTACAAGGAAGGACGCGGAACACTTCAGCTCGAATGTGCACCCACCTTTGACACGCTCTTCGTCAATGGCGGAACGGTCTATGACTTCGGCGACAACCACTTCGGCAGCCGTGTGATTGAGTTCAATGGCGGTACGCTCCGTTACAACAACTCTATCTATTCCAGCAACTCCGAATCCACACGTTTCTGCGTTCCCGAGGGACAGGAGGGTACCATCTATCCCGACGGAAGATGCGACTACACGGGAGCTCTGACAGGAGGAGGCACGTTCAACGTGCATGCCACCTGGGTACGACTTTACTTCAATGGCAACTGGAGTGCCTTCACGGGTACCATCAAGGCTTATCAGGACGGTAAGGTTGGTTCCTATACTCCTTCGTTCGAGTTCAATAACTCCTATGGCCTCGGCAAGGCCACGCTCAACATCCAGTCGGGATGTACTGTGCATACCAACGGCAAGAACTTTGCCATCGGCGAACTCACAGGTTCTGGCAGCATCGACAACAAGGGCGAGAAGGCATCGACCGTCAACACGCTCTCCATCGGCGGCAAGGACACCGATTTTGCCTTTGGTGGCACTATCGTTGGTTCGAAGGTCGATAAGGTGGGAAGCGGCACTTGGACCGTCTCCAATACCACCTGTCTGGCTGACGCCGGCGGTGTGACAATCAGCAGCGGAACCTTGAAACTCAACAGTCGTTTTGCCACTGCCACGATGACAGGCAGCAGCGTCGTCACCATCAAGAACGGAGCTTCAATCACGGGTCGTGGTGTCGTACAGTCGCTCACCCTCAACTCGGGAGCCTCCCTGCAGCCAGGCATTGCCTCTTCACCCACGTCGAATGTTGGCACTGTGAAGACTTTGGGTAATCTGAATGCACAGGCAGGTTCCGATATCTACCTGAATATGGTGAACAAGTCCAATGGAGACAATTCCCGTTCGTGGGTAGAATGTGCGGGTGCGCTCACCTTTAACGGAACACTCCATCTCTCGCTCAGTCCAAATTACACCGCGGCCGAAGGCGACTCAACCACGCTCATCGTTGCCGAGACCATCAGCGGCACGCCCACGTTCGACCTTCCCGACCTTCCCGAAGGCCTCTCTTGGGATACTTCGACCTTGATGCAGGATGGCGTCATTCGCGTCACCTCGGGCGCAGGCATCCAGCATGTGACAGCCGATGCCGGACAGTGCGACTGCCTTGTCTTTGACATCGCTGGCAAGCTCGTTGCCTCTTTCACCAATTGTGACCTTTCGGATCCCGCTACGCTTTCGAACCTCTTGCGCAAGCAGGGCCTGGCCTCCAGCGTTTATCTCGTTCGCATCACGAATGCTGATGGCGTCAAGGTTCGTCGTATGATCCTGAAGTAAACCAACTATTGGAAAGTTATGGAATATATGTCGAAAGAAGGCTATGACAAGATTATGGCCGAATTGGAACAACTTATTAACATTGAATATCCAAAAGTCAAGGAGGCGCTCATCGAGGCTCGCGACAAAGGCGATTTGAGCGAGAACTTCGAATATCATGCCGCCAAACGTGCGCAGTCACGACTGATTGGTAGAATTCGTTTTCTGCAAAAGATACTTAGGTTCACCCAGGTCATCGATACGAATCGACTGGCCGCGGATGTCGTAGGCTTGCTTTCCAAGGTAGAGATGACCAATCTGGATACCGACAGCAAAAAGACTTTCACCATCGTCAGTCCGCATGAGATGAACCTCCTGGAAAACAAGATTTCCATCAAATCGCCCATCGCCCAGGCACTTATGGGAAAGAAAGTGGGCGATGTCGTGGAAGTGCATGTCCCTGCCGGAGTTCAAAAATATCGTATCGACGTTATTCAATTATAGCAAAAGAAGACGCAAATGAACTGTTACAAATTATTGGCAATGTGTACAACGGTGTTTATGGCAAGTTGCAGCGCCCCTACTATGGAGCAGCAGATTGATGACCTCTACAAGAGGATGCCACAGGAGGAGCGTATCGCCCAGTTGAGGAGTATGTTTATGGACAACCTCTTCGATGAGAGCGGGCAACTTGATACGGCAAAGTGCCGAGAGTTGATTCCCTATGGCATTGGCCACTTCTCGCAGTTTGCCATGCAGCGGCCCCGTGATCCGAACGTGTTGCGCGACCGCGTGGCTGCCGTGCAGGACTGGCTGATGAATAACACACCGAATGGTATTCCAGCCCTCTGTCATGAAGAGGTGCTTTCGGGCGTGAATACGAAGGGTTCGACCATCTATCCGCAACAGATTGGTCAGGCATGTTCGTTCAACACCGAACTCGCCGAATTGAAGACCCGCCAGACGGCAACTGCTATGCGTAAGATGGGTGGCGTGCTGTCACTTTCGCCTATGGTCGATGTGTGCCGCACTCCCAGTTTCAATCGCCTGGAGGAATCTTATGGCGAGGATGGCTACTTATCGGCTGCGATGGGTGTCGCTTTTGTCGAGGGTTTGCAGCAGGGTAACCTGAAAATGGGTGTCGGAGCCTGTTCGAAGCACTATCTCGGCTACGGCGGAGGCGGTGATGCCGATGAGAAGGAGATGATGGAAGAGATTCTTATGCCTCACGAGGCGATGATTCGTCAGGCAGGCAGTCTGGCCGTGATGCCCGGATATCATGAGGTGCATGGTACAAAGTGCGTCTGCAACTCCGAGATTCTTCAGGACATCCTTCGCGGCTATGTGGGCTTCGACGGTATGGTAGTCAGCGACTATACAGCCATCGACCAGATCCCAGGCTTGCAGACTCCCGTCGAGAAAGCTGCTGCGGCTATCAATGGTGGCAACGATGTGGATTTCCCACGAGGTGATAACTACAAGTACTTGCAGGAGGCTATCGACAAGGGAATGGTAAGACCCGAGACACTGGAACGTGCCGTGAAGAACGTGCTCCGTTACAAGTACCGTGCAGGTATTCTAAACGAGGTATTCGCCAAGGGCAAGGAGGTTCCTTTTGGCCAGGCTTCCTATCTTTACGATGATGGTGGACAGATTGTACTCGATTCGCCAGAGGAACGCCAGACATCCTACGAAATTGCCACACAATCGGTAGTGCTCCTCGAGAACAACGGCGTGCTACCTTTGCAGGGCGAAAAGAAGAAGGTTCTGCTGACGGGACCCAATGCCAATTCGATGTGGGCGATGCTGGGCGACTATTCTTTCCCAGCTATGTCATATTTCTGGAAGAAAGTGGAAGAGGACCTCGATCATCCACACATCGTTACCTTGCTGGAAGGCATGAAGTCTGGCACCCCCGATGGAATAGACATCATGTATGAACGCGGATGCGACTGGACGGAGGAGATTGAGACCAAATACTCCGAACTCGGCGACGAACGCGCTTGGGAATACTACATCCTGCACCGCAAGGTGAACTCGGGCGAGAAGGCTGATAAGGCTGCTGCTCTTCGTTTGGCCAAGAAAGCTGATGTCATTGTGGCTGCCGTTGGTGAGAACGTAATGCTTTGTGGCGAGAATCGCGACCGTGAAGGACTGCGCCTGCCAGGCAAGCAGGAACTGTTTGTGGACGAGCTTCTGAAGACGGGCAAGCCAGTGGTACTCGTCATCTTCGGCGGACGTGCACAAGTAGTTTCTGGCTTGGCTGAGCGTTGTGCGGCTGTTATCCAGGCCTGGTATCCGGGAGAGGAAGGCGGTCGTGCCGTGGCTGACATCCTGTATGGAAAAGTTTCTCCTTCGGCAAAGTTGTCGGTTAGTTATCCTAACACGGAAGTCTATGAGCCTATTTGCTACAACTATACTGCCGAGCAGGATCCACGCGTACAGTGGCCCTTCGGCTATGGCCTGAGCTACACCACCTTTGAATATCAGAACCTGAAGGCTGATGCCGAGGTGGCTACCAATGCTGAGACTGTTAGCTTGTCGTTTGAGGTGAAGAATACGGGCAATGTGGCTGCCGACGAGATTGCACAGATCTATCTCTCGCCGACAAGCGAGGATCAGCACATTCGTCCTCAGCAGTTGCAGGGTTTCGCACGCATTTCTCTTCAGCCTGGCGAGACAAAGACTGTGAAGGTAACACTCTACACCGATCAGTTCGGCTATTACTCCAACAATGGCGTTCGCCAATGGAACATCCAGCCCGGCAAGTTCGTCATCAAGGTGGGAGCTTCATCGCAGGATATCCGTTTGCAGCAGGAAGTTGCCCTTGCAGGTAATCCTGTCGTCAAACCTATCCGAAATCATTATTTCTCGGAGGTGTCGGTTGAATGAGGAAACCTCATTCTTACATAAAAAGACAGGCAGCACGGCCAAAAGCGGTGCTGCCTGTTTTATTGTTGGGCTTTTATTACTTGTAGAAATAAACGTCAGTGAACCTCATCGAAAGGCTCTTCGGCATCGGTTTGTGCCAATGGGGCTTCGTCGGCTGCGGGCTCTTCGGGCTTCTCGTTGGGAAACCATTCTGTGAGTTGCTGGTTGACCTTTTCCTCGATTTCGGGTGTCACGTGCGCCTTGACGCGGTTGTAGGCGATGGCGAGGGTTACGGCATTGTCGAGCAGCGAGAGGATGGGACCGAAGTTGTCGCGGTTCATGAGGTTGGGCATGAACTGGTAGGCGAGGGCTGCACCGATGATGACCTTATCGACGGTGGGGGTGGTCTCGGCAGTCATTACCTGATAGCATTCGAGGGAAACCTTGGTGGTTTCGAGCCCGGCTGTCTTGGCTCCTGCCTTGATCTTGTCCAGGAGGGAACCCGACTTGAGTCCTTCCTGGAGTTTCTTGGCGTAGTCGTTGCCGGCGACGGCTTCCTTCACTTTGTTGACAATCTCGTTCTCTCCGAGGTTCTTGGTCATTTTCTTGACAACGTCACTGTCGAGAATGTTCTTGAATAGTTCTTCTAACATAATAGTATTAATTTAAAGGTGATGTATTATTTGTCTATCAATCGTCACGAATTGTCGTGAACTGTTTCACGGGGCAAATTTACGATTATTATTCCAAACTACAAAAGAAAATCGTCGGAATCACGTAAAAAAGTGCGATTCCGACGATTATTGTCGTTTTTCCACCCGTTTTCGTATCAGTTTTAAAGTGAAATTGTGTATCTCAAATCGGCGCATACAGATTTCATCTACCAAATCTGTATTCCTCGCTTGGAGCATACAGATTCTATCTGCCAAATCTGTATGCTGCAAAAAAAGGGGACACGCTTGAAACGTGTCCCCTTAGAGAATGATTAGATATTAATCACTGAATGTATGGATCAATCGTCGGTAGGAATCCAGCGTGGGTCACCGATTGGTTCATCGTAGAACTTCATCTTCCAGGTGAAATTACCATTGTCGGGATCGGCGAAGATCTGAGCAGAGGTGAGTTCGCTAGGTTCGAGATCGGTGATGTTGTTCGAGCCGAATACGCAGTCGGCTGCACGGAAGTTCTTGACAGCAGCATCGATGGTGCCGTTGGAACGTGCGCCACGTGAAGCCTCAGGATCGAAGGTCTTGCCGAATACACAGTACGAGATGGTGATGTTGGTGTCCTGTCCGTTGCAGTCGGCGAAGTAACGTCCGCTGGCGATGATGTTGTAGAACGTACAGTAGCTGATCTTGATGCCCTTCGAGATTGGGCTCTTCGATGCTTCGATGAAGCTACGCTGTGCGGTGTTGAAAGTCGAGTTGGTGATGATGAGTTCGTCAACAATTGACTTGTCCTGGCCGATGTAGATCTGCGAGTAACCGTTAGCCGTCGAGAGGTTGTAGCCGATACAGTTGTCGAACTTGATGAGCTCGTACTTCTGATCGTTGCTGCCCTGCGTACGGATGATAGAGCGCTCGAAGTCGTGGATGTAGCAATCCTCGAACGAGAGTTCAGCGATGGTACATGCAGCACTCTGGTTGATGAGGTACTGGCAGCCGCCGTCGGCGATCTCGACATTCTGGAAGCGGATGTAAGCGTGGCTGTCAACGAGGTTGATGCTCTTGCTTGGAGTGATGATTGGCTTGGCAGCGCCTGCAAGACCGAAGAACGTGATGGAGAGTCCATCGGGGAACTTGATAGAGGCATCGGAGCCATCTTCGCTGGTGCCGTTGAGGCTGTAGGTCACACCAGGCTGGAGAGCGAGGGTGACAGAGCAGTTGGCGCTGCCAGCGGCCTCTTGAGCGGCAGCGGCGAGCTGCTTGATGAGATCCTGCGAGATATGGGTCTCACCCTCAGGCATCGTGTACTTGTAGGATGCAGCGGGGATAGCGGCTGCGGTTGTGCCGGTAGCATTACCACGACGTGCATCACCGTTGTAGAGGATTACGCTATAGGTAGTGGTAGGAGCAAGGCCGGTGACAGTCTTCTCGCCAGCAGCCTTCTCAGAGGCAGAGATGTCGAGACGCTCGTTGTTGAACGCACCACCATTGATGATGAAGTGGGTGACTTCAGCACCTGGGGCCCAAGAGAAGCGAATCCAGCTGTCGTCACGGTCGGCATCAGCTACGGGGTTCATGATCTGCTCAGGACGTGTGGTGAAGTGACGGTTGGAGCCATCGATATAGTAGAACCACTTGGAAGCGGGTGTGCCGCTGTTGGAGCAGGAACGCATACGCAGGAAGTAGTCGGTCTCACCAGCCAGACCAGTGACGGTGAATGGATTCTCGGTGGTCTCGAATACGGTACCGGTGGGTTCATCCTGATAGAGAGAGTCTTTGCTGACCTCAATCTGATAGTAGTCGGCGCCTTCAATCTTGCCATATTCTACCACAGCGTAAGTGTCGCCACGGGTAACGGAGAGACTGGTGGGTGTGAAGAGGCGGCTGAAGCTGCTGTCAACGTCCCAGTCGTTACCTTCGGTGCAGGAGGTGGCAGCAGCTCCGAGGAGGAGTGCTGCGGATGCACAGATGATGAAATACTTATTTTTCATTTGTTATATGGTTTTTATAAACCTTCCATGCCTATGAGATTAATAGCCGTACGAATTCGAGATGGTGTTGTTGGCATCCGAAAGCGTAGAGGTAGAGATTGGCAAGAGGTAGCGGTTGATGACTTGGGGATTCTCGACGAGACCTGCGCTGATGGTTGGCATGTTGGTGATGTACTGTTCGATGGTGAACTTGCCCCAACCATTGACTGAATCGGTGCAGTGGAAGTCGGCAGCCGACTTGCCCTCGGTGAGTGTGTACCAGTTAACCGATTTCCAGTCGATGACCGTCTTGGTGTCGTCGGTGTAGTTGAAGTAGAACTTGGTAGGCCACTTGTTGTTCTGTTCGATGTTGGTGGCAGAACCGTCCTCCTTGGTGTCGTAGCTTACGAGGCCGATGGCATCGTAGTAGGTCTGCTTGGCCTCCTTGATCTTGGCGACAAGGAGGTTCCAACGCTCGAGGTCGAACTTGCGGATTCCTTCGCCTACGAGCTCCCAGGCGTTCTCGTCAACGATGGCGTTGAAGAAACCTTCCTTGCTCGATGGAATAGAAGCGATGTAGTCGTTCTGAGGGGTGGCAAATGCACGGTTGTGTACCTGTGCGAGAGCCTCACGGGCGGTGATGCCTGCCCATCCTTCGTAAGAGGCGTCAGGACCTGCGAGCTCGTTGAGGACCTCGGCATACATAAGGAGTACCTGTGAATAACGCATACGAACGCAATCGACACCGGTCATCACCTTCGAGCTGGCAACAGCATTAACAGCCTGCCATTCCTCGTTCATCCACTTCTGGTCCCACTTGCCGATGTAGAGCTGGAGAGGCTGGTTGTTGGCGAAGGTTTGCTTGCCGCTGCTCCACTGGTAAGGCTGGCAGGAGATGTCGCGACGGAGGTCGCCTGGCTTGTAGGAGTAGAAGTGCATGGCAGTGGTCTGCTGCTTGGCAGAAGAGTTGCCGTAGCCATAGACGTTGCCTGCTCCGTTGTAGCGGGTACCGATGGTGTAACCGAGCTCACCGCTGGTGTTCATCAGCATTGGAATCTGGAAGATGTCCTCGTAGTAGGTTACATCAAGTTCGCGGGCGTTGACAAGCTGCCAGTGGTTCTCGAACGATGGGTTGAGCTTGTGTGGGCCGTTCTGGATGATGTCGGAAAGCTGGACGAGCGCCTTCTTGTAGAACTCAAGGTAGTTCTGATCACGCTGGGTGGGATAGGTGCCATCAGAGTAGGAAGCTGTCTCATAGCCTGCCTTCGAGGTCTCACGGATGTTCCAGCCACCACGAAGCAGGGCAACCTGTGCATAGAGCGCCTTGGCATAGCCGCGTGTAGCGTGCTCGGTGGTGTAGCCGTTGCGTCCTGCCCAGGGGAGGAGATCAGCTGCTTCAGCAAGGTCGTTGAGCAGGTAGTCGAGGATCTCATCACGGTCGGTCTTGGAAAGTGCATCGGTGACATTGTCGCTGGTGGTAGGCTCCATCTTCATTGGGATGTCGCCAAAGAAGCGAATGAGATCGAGGTAGAGCATAGCACGCAGGGTGAGTGCTTCGCCGAGGTACTGGCCCATAGCGGTACGCTGCTCCTTGCTTCCGTTGGCGTAGAGGTCGCTCTTGCGGATGCCGTCGATGGCGAGGTTACAGTTCTCGATGACACCGTACATAGCGGTCCAGAGTGTGGTGATCTTCGACCAGCCGCCTGCGGTGACGTTGATGTAGTTCATGTAGCTGCGCTCGCTGGCAGCAGTGGTAGAGGAAGCTCCGCGGCCATCGACAAGCTCGATGTCGGAGTTGGTGGACCATACGATGGGGATGTACTGCGAATAGGTAGCATCCTGGGTGAGGCCGCCATAAATCTTATTGATTACGTAGCCTGTATAGTAGGTGGAATTGTAAACAGTCTCGGTGTTCTGCTCGGAGGGAGAGTTCTGATCGAGGAAGTCATCGCAACCGGTCATCGCTACCATGCCAAGCATAATGGAGGCAATTCCAAAAATCTTTTTCATTGTCTTATACATTAAAATTATTAGAATGTAACGTTAATGCCGGCTACCCAAGAGCGGCTGCGCGGATAAGCTGCGAAGTCGATGCCTGGGCACATTGGGTTGGAGTTGGTGTCAACCTCAGGATCGTTGCCAGAGTAAGGAGTCCAGCACATCAGGTTGTAGCCAGTGCAATAGATTCGAACGCTCTCGAGGAAAGCAACCTTGACCCACTTCTTGGGGAAGGTGAAGCCGAGGGTTACGTTCTGGAGGCGGAGGAATGAGGCATCCTCGACGGCATCGCTGGTGATGACTGAGGTAGAGGCTGCTGCGGGGTTGTAGCACGAAGCACCTGAGTTGATCTCAGCGAGGCGGTTGATGAGGCCATCGGTACCACCGTAAGCAGAGATGGTAGAGCGCGATGGACGACCAAGGTTGAGGCCTGTGGCAGGATCGATCCAGGTGTAGCGACCGTTGGCGATGCTGTAGTCATCGACGAGGTTGTAGTGCTGCTGTGAGCCCTGGAAGAAGGAAGCTACGAGCTTCGAACCGTTGACGATCTGGTTGCCGAGCGAGTAGTTGCAGAAGACGGCATAGTCGAACCAGCGGTAGCGGCCATCGATACCGAAGCCACCGGTGATGGTGGGCACGGTGTTGCCGAGTTTCTGGAATACAGCCTTGCCTTCGCCGTCAGCCTCGAGCTTTGGCGTACCGGGATAGAGAGTGCCGAAGTAGGTGTAGCTGGTGTTGTTCACACCGTCCTTGAGTACCCACTTGGAGCCGTCGAAGGTGATGTCGTTGGTCGAATAGAAGCCTGCGCTCTTGAAGCCCCAAACCTCACCGAGGCTACCGCCTTCGGCTACGCGGAAGTCACCATCGGTGTAGTTGATGGCCGAACCTGCGAAGCTGGAAGTCTGGTAGGGGTTATCAGAGTTGAGCTCGTCGATATTGCTCTTGTTGTATGCAATGTTGAAGTTGAAGTTGAGCGTGAAGTTCTTCGACTCGACAGCAGCTGCATTGAGGGCGAATTCGACACCCTTGTTGGAGGTCTGTCCGAAGTTCTGGTACTGATAGGAGTAACCGCTCGAAGAGGGCACCTTGGCACGCATCAGAAGGTCCTTGGTGGTGTTCCAATATACTTCGAAGTTACCGGAGAGGCGTCCGTTGAAGAAGCCGTAGTCGATACCGAAGTTACGGGTAACGGTGGTCTCCCAGTTGAGGTTAGGATTGGCAAGATAGGTGCCGTGCTCCATCATTGGGGTGTTGACCTCGTTGAAGCCAGGGTGCTTGCCGCTGTTGCCTGCCATCGAATAGGTGGTCTTGAGGAGGCCCGAGGTGATGCGGTTGTTACCGGCAGTACCATAGGAGAGACGGAGCTTGAGGTTGGAGAGCCAACTGGCTGTACTCTGCATCCATTCCTCGTCGGAGAGACGCCAAGCGAGGGCGACAGATGGGAAAGCACCCCAACGGTGACCTTCGCCGAACTTCGAGCTACCGTCGGCACGTACGGTGACGGTGAGCAGGTACTTCTGCATCATGGTGTAGTTGATACGACCGAAGAACGAGAGCATGTTGTCGTCAGCCTTGATATCCGATTCGTTGGGCAGTGCGGTACCGATGGCGGTATTGGCAAGAATCTCGTCAACGGTGAGTGAGCTTGGGAAGTTGACGCTGGTGTGAACGCGATCGACCTCGTTGCTCGAGCTCCACTCCTGACCGATCATGACGTTGATGTGGTCGCGCTTGCCGAAGAGCTTCTTGTTGTCGTAGGTGACTGTGTTGGCATTACGCCAGTTGCGGTAGTCCTTGGTGGTGAACTGTGCCTGAGGAGCGGTGGTGTAACCGATCTTGGTGTTGTAGCGGGCAGCAAGTTCCTCATAAACCTGGTCGGTGTTGTAGTAGCGCCAGCCGTAGCCGAACTCGGAACGGAAGGTCCAACCCTCGAAGGGCTTCCAGTTGATGCCTGCGTTGTAATCCTGACGGAAACGACGCTGTACCTTGTAAGTAGCGTCGAGACGGGTCGATGGATCAACACGCTGTGAGGTCGAGTTCTCTTCGTCTTCGTCACCGCTGCTCAACACGTTGATGGGAGCGAAGCGGATGGCCTGTCCGACAATGGAGTTGGAGGCATTGCCTTCCTGCTCGGTGCCTGAGCTGAGGCCGTCGATGACCTGGTAGGCGAGACGTGCGTTGAAGTCAAGTGAGAGCCACTCGTTGAGGTTGGCATTGATTTTGGCAGCCACGTTGTCCTTGCGGAATCCCGACTTGCGCATGATGGCGTTCTCATCGCTGTGGGCATAGGAGATGTTGTACTTCATGTCCTTGGTACCGCCCGAGATGTTGGCATTGTACTGCACCTGGTTGCCGGTACGACCGAAGAGTTCGTCCTGATAGTCGCGGCCTTCCACAGAGCGCCAGATCTCGAGGTCGTCGAACGAGCCGTAACCCGAAACGAAGCCTGCCGACTGGGTGGCAGAAGCAATTTCGTACTGATAGTATGCATACTCGTAGGGGCTGAGCACCTTCTGCAGACGGGTAGCCTGCTTCCAACCGTAGGAAGCATTGAAGCTTACCTGAGTCTTGCCTTCTTTACCAGACTTGGTGGTGACGATGATAACGCCGTTGGCACCACGGGCACCGTAGATAGCGGTGGATGATGCATCCTTCAGCACGTCGATGCTCTCGATTTCAGAGGGAGCAATGTCGCTGATCGATGCAACAGGGAAACCATCGACGATGTAGAGTGGGGAGTTGTCCTGTGAGAGCGAACCACCACCACGCACACGGATCTTGACGTCGGCATCAGGTGAGCCTTCGGTGGTAGTGACATTGACACCGGCCATCTTACCAGTGAGTGCCTCAGAGGCGCTGGTGACTGGCACAGCTGCGATGTCCTTGGCCTTGATTGAGGTGACGGCACCGGTGAGGTCTTTCTTCGAGACTGTACCGTAACCGACGACCACAACTTCCTCGAGGTTCTGCTGATCCTCGAACATCTGGATGTCAAACTTTGCATTGGCATCAACCTTAATCTGCTTTGAGGTGAAGCCTACGAACGAAAATTCCAGAACGTCGTTGTTGTTGACATCCTGAAGGGAATAATTACCATCGAAGTCAGTGATGACGCCGTTGGTGGTACCCTTTACGACTACATTCACGCCGGGAAGCGGTTCGCCGAATTCGTCGGTCACGACGCCGGACACCGTTCTCCCTTGTGCAAAGGCAGCCATAGCAAGCATTCCAACTACGAGTGTAGATGATGCTTTCCTAACTAAATCCTTAAGATTCATAAGATGTTTTGGTTATGTAAATAATAATGGGTATTTATGAAAAATATCACGGGTTGGGTCACTTATTGTATCCTTTGGTCACTTGTTAATCGCTAGGTCGAAGGGATATATGGATACTACATTGCAGCTGCAAAAATAATTAGAATATTTAATATTTGCAAATTATTCTTTTGAAATATGAAATAGATTCTATATTTTTAACAAGTTACTCAGAAAAACGACAATAAAATGGGGCTGTTTTGTCATACAGATACAACAAAACGAGGGGTGAAACTCGCCCCCCGTTGTGCGATATCCTTATTGTATGCCGCTAAACAGACCGAAGAGGTGGGCATCGATGTCGTCGGTGACCTTGAGGAAGTCGGTGGGATTCTGCTCGAAGTCGCAAGTGTCGCCGTCGATGATGACGAGGTTGCCCTTGTAGTCCTTGATCCAGTCCTCGTATCGACGATTGAGTCCGGCGAGATAGTCGAGCGACATGGTCTGCTCGTAGTCGCGTCCGCGCTTATGGATATGGTCGACGAGGTTGGCCAGGGAACTGCGGATGTAGATCATCAGGTCGGGAAGGCGTGTGAGGGCGATCATGGTGTCGAAAAGGTCGCTGTAGTTGTTGAAGTCGCGGTCGGACATCATGCCCATATCGTGGAGGTTTGGCGCGAAGATACGCGCGTCCTCGAAGATGGTACGGTCCTGGACGATGGTTTCCTTGGACTTCGAAATCTCAACCACTTCCTTGAAGCGCTTGGCAAGGAAGTAGATCTGGATATTGAATGACCAACGCGGCATGTCGGCGTAGTAGTCGGCAAGATAGGGATTGTTGTCAACGGGCTCGAAGCGTGGCGTCCAGCCGTAGCGCTTGGAGAGCATCTTGGTGAGTGTGGTTTTGCCGCAACCTATGTTGCCTGCTATTGCTATATGCATGGGAGTTAACGGGAGTTATTGGGAGTTAACGGGAGTTATTGGGAGGGGCTGCCTACAATCAAAGGGGGAGGGTGGAGGGAGAGCCGAGGGCAGCGTCGATCTTGTCGTAGATCTTGAGCATGTCAGTGGGGTTGGTGAAGTCGTACTGGGCCTTGTCGAGAATCAGGACGGGACCTGGATACTTGTTCTGGATGAAGTCCTCATATTTGTCGTTGAGGCGAGCCAGGTAGTCGAGAGGCATCTGACGTTCGTAGTCGCGTCCACGCTGCTGGATGTTGCGTATGAGGTAGGGGATGTCGGCCCTCAGGTAGATCATCAAGTCGGGGAGTTTGGCCACGGACATCATCTGTTCGAAGAGGTCGAGATAGGTCTGGTAATCGCGCGTTGAAAGGGCTCCCGACTCGTGGTTGCAGGCCGTGAAGATGTGGACACCTTCGAAGATCGAGCGGTCCTGCACGATGGGCGTCGGGCTTTGGGCGATGGCTAGCAGGTCCTTGAAGCGTTCCTTCAGGAAATATACTTCCAGATTGAATGACCATCGGGGGATATTCCCATAGTAGTCTTCGAGGTAGGGATTGTAGTCCACAGCCTCGAAGCGCGCCTGCCAATTATAGTGTTGGGCCAGCAGTTGGGTGAGCGTCGTCTTGCCGCTTCCTATATTGCCGGATATTGCGATGTACATGGTCTCTGATGGAGTGTGTTGGGTATATTTTGTACTGCTAAATACGCCGCAAAGGTAACAAGAAAATGCCAACGAACCAAATTTTTGGACAAAAAAGCGCGCAAAATAAAGGGTTTTATGTTGAAAAATCCTAAATATTTTGGAGTTTTCGCGGATAATGTGTATATTTGCGCCGCTTTTTAAATAAAAGGATATAAAAATACAAGCATAAATGAAGAAACTGATTATTGGTCTGGCAGCGATGCTGGCCCTTGCTGTCCAGCCTGAGGAGGCTGGTGCAAAGACAGACAAGAAGGACCCTGTGGTGATGACCATCGCAGGGCGAGACGTGAAGCGTTCGGAATTTGAGTATTTCTACAACAAGAATAACGGTCAGGAGGTGGCCGAAGAGAAGACCTTCGACGAGTATGTCGATCTCTTCGTGAACTACAAGCTCAAGGTAGCCGAGGCTTATCGTCAGGGCGTGGACACCACCAGGTCGTATCTTGATGAGTTGGCAGGTTATCGCAAGCAGATTGCCGAACCTTATCTCCAGATTCAGGGTTGGCCCGATAGTCTGTTACAGCAGGCCAAGGATCGTCGCAAATGGGAGGTCAAGGCCAGTCACCTGCTGCTTTCCTGCAACGAGAACACCCCCGAGAACATCGTCGATAGCCTCTATGGCGTGATTCAGGGTTTGCAGCATGAGGTGGAGCAGGGCGCAAGTTTCGACAGCCTGGCGCGCGAATACAGTCAGGATCCTTCGGCTCGTCAGAATGCAGGTGACCTTGGCTATTTCTCGTCGCTGCAGATGGTCTATCCCTTTGAGCAGGCTGCATTCACAACACCTGTAGGACACACTTCTATTGTTCGTTCACGTTTCGGCTGGCACCTCATCAAGGTGTTCGACAAGCGCGAGAGTGAAGGCGACGTGCTGGTGGCTCACATCATGAAGAATGCTGCACGCGGTCCGCTTCCCGAAGGTATGCCCGACCCGAAGCAGCAGATCGACTCGATCTACAATGTCCTTATGGCAGGTGGCGACTGGGATGCCGTTTGCGCCGAAACCAGCGACGATGCCTATACTGCTCCCAAGGGTGGAGCCTATCCTTGGATCAACCGCATGGCTCGTTTCCCGAAAGAGTGGCTCGATGTCTGCTACGAGTTGAAGGAGAAGGGCGAGATCTCAAAGCCTTTCGAGACACAGTTCGGCTGGCACATCGTCAAACTGCTCGACAAGCGCAAGGAAGCACCTGCCGACAGCGCTCAGGATGCCAAGCTCAAGGAGCAGCTTGCCAAGGATCCCGAGCGTGTCAAGGAAGGACAGCGTGTTTATATCGACCAGTGCCGTGCACGTCTGGCTGCCAACAAGAAACTGCGCAAGCAGGCTGCCGGTTGGAGCGATGAGCAGGTTTTGGAGTGGGCTGATGCCCAATTGGAGACCGAGAATGCCGATTTCCGCAACCTCTATCGTGAGTACCACGATGGTCTGATGCTTTTCGATGTAAGCAGCAAGGCCGTTTGGGACAAGGCCAGCCAGGACACTGTTGGATTGCAGAAATTCTTCGATGAGCATCGTTCGAATTACGCTTTCGACAAGCCTCGCTTCAAGGGCGCCTTCATCGAGTGCGCCGATGATGATGCCCTCTACAACAAACTCAAGGACATCTACGACCACAATGCTCCGATAGCTGCCAGTGACGTGGTTCGCAAGGAGGTGCTTACCGACTCCATCCTTACGCCTAATCCGAAGGCTCCACGTTTCCACATCGTCAACGGACTCTTCTCGGAAGGTGACAACGCCTGCATCGATGCCGAGCGTCTGCATGTCGAAGGCGCTACCTTCACTCCCAAGGAGAAGATGCCACGTGTGATGACCTACGGAAAGGTTCTCACCGAACCCGATGAACTGGCTGATGTGCGTGGCGCTGTCGTGGCCGACTACCAGACACTGCTCGAGGAGATTTGGGTGGAGGAGCTTCGCAAGAAGTTCGATGTGAAGATCAATTGGAAAGAACTGAACAAACTGAGATAATTTAGAATGAAGAGACGATTATTGACACTGGCAGTCATCCTGGCTGGAGGGCTGCAACTGATGGCACAGGAAGCCGAAAACATCATCGACGAGATCATCTGGGTGGTTGGCGACGAAGCCATTCTTCGCAGCGAAGTGGAGAATGAACGCAAGCGTATGCTCTACCAGGGGGAGAAGATCGATGGCGACCCCTATGGCGTCATCCCCGAACAGATGGCCATCCAGAAGCTCTTCATCAACCAGGCTATCATCGACTCCATTGAAGTGAGCGACGAGCAGGTTGAGGCACAGGTCGATGCACAGATGAATATGTTCATCGCACAGATTGGCTCGAAGGAGAAACTCGAGGAATACCTCGAGAAACCCATCAGTCAGTTGCGCAGCGAATGGCGAACCGGCATTCGCAACAATGGCATTATGCAGCAGATGCAGCAGAAACTTGTCGAGGATGTGACCATCACGCCCAGCGAAGTGCGTCTCTATTTTGAACGTCTGCCGAAGGATAGCATCCCGTTCATCGAGACACAGGTCGAAGTCCAGATCATCACCCTTCAACCCCAGGTGAGCAAGCAGCAGGTCGATGAGATCAAGAATCGCCTGCGTGACTTCACCAACCGTGTCAATTCGGGCGAGTCGGAGTTCTCGACCCTCGCCATCCTTTACAGCGAAGACCCGGGCAGTGCAGCCATGGGCGGCGAGTTGGGCTTCAAGGCAAAGGGCGCTTATGTGCCCGAGTTCTCGGCTGTGGCCTTCCAGCTTACCGAACCTGGCAAGGTGTCGAAGGTCGTCGAGACCGAATTCGGTTATCACATCATCCAGCTCATCGAACGTCGTGGCGACCGTGCCAACTTCCGCCATATCCTTCTCACCCCGAAGGTGAGTGCCAAGGAACTCACCGATGCTCGTGCCCGAATGGACACGCTGCGTATGGACCTCGATTCGGCCAAGTTCACTTTCGAAGAGGCAGCCCGTTATCTTTCGAGCGACAAGAACACGCGCAACAGCGGTGGCATGATGACCAGCGAACGCAGTGGTGCTGCCCGTATGACGATGGACGAACTTCCTGCCGAGGTCGCTCGTGTGGTCGCCCGTATGGAGGTGGGAGAGATTTCGAAGCCTTTCGTCATGAAGGACAGCAAGACGAGCCGCGACCAGGTGGCTATCGTCAAGTTGAAGCGTCGCATCCCAGGCCACAAGGCCACCTATTACGACGACTACCAGACGGTGAAGGAGATTTACGAACAGCATCTGCATCAGGAGATTATCGAGAACTTCATCCGCGAGAAGCAGAAGACCACTTATGTGCGCATCAAGCCAGGGTGGGAGAAATACGATTTCAAGTATCCCGGATGGGGACAGCGTGAATAAAGGTTCCCAACAAACGTTATTTCTTTGAAGAAAGCAAGAAACAGCATATTGACACTTATGATCGTGGCGCTGACCACGGCGTTAGGTCTTGCGCAGCAGCAACAATCGCAGCCGCGCAAGATTTACCTGCTTCATGCCAATACGCTGAGTTATGACAAGCGCGAGGATCCCGACCGACAGACCCTGCGTGGTGATGTGCAGTTCCGACAGGACTCTTGCTATATGTATTGCGATTCGGCCTATTTCTACGAGAACTCCAACTCGATGGCTGCTTTCGGCAATGTGAAGATGCGGCAGAGCGATACGCTTTTCGTCTATTGCGATTCGATGTTCTACGACGGCGATGCGATGTTTGGCGAACTCTACGATAATGTGCATCTGATCCATCGCAGCAAGACGGCCAACACCAACCTCTACACGAGTTATATGACCTACGATCGTGAGGTGGAGGAGGCTAACTATCCCGACAGAGGAATCATGGTCGATTCTCTGGTGCATCTGCGCAGCCTGGTCGGCTGGTATTATCCTCAGCAGAAACTGGCTTTCTTCCAATACGATGTGGAGGGCAGAACCTACGAACGCAACGATCAATGGAAGAGTGTGGGCAGTATGCCACCGCCCGACTATTATCCCAACGACGAGATTCTCACTCCCCAGTTCATGCTTTTCAGCGACACGCTTCGCTACGATTTCCGCAACGATCTTGCCACAGTGCTGGGTCCTTCGCGCATTGTCAACGACTCTTCGACAGTACATACACGCCGAGGGCATTTCAATACAAAGACCGAACTTGCCAACCTCTACGAACGTTCGTGGATCGAAAGTCCCGGACGATATGCGATAGCCGACACATTGTTCTATAATGTGAAGGAAGGTTATGGAGAGGCCTGGGGCGACATCTACGCCATCGATACTCTCGACAATATGGCGATGAAGGGCGACTATGCCTACTACATCGAGAGCGACTCGGTGCCCCAGATGGGTTACGTCACAGGCCATGCCCTGGCTATGGAGTTCAGCAGCGGCGATACGCTCTACCTGCATGCCGATACCTTGCGAGCCTACACCATCATCGATCATGTCCTGGCCGACACATTGAGTCATACCGAGGCCATCGATACGCTTGGCAATACCCAGCTGGTGATCGACAGCATTATGCCCGAACACTACGATACGTTGCGCTACATGCATGCCTACCATGGTGTGCGTTATTATCGCAGCGACCTGCAGGGCGTCTGCGACTCGCTCATCTATTCGGCACGCGATTCCCTGGCTACGTTCATGGGCAATCCGGTGATGTGGAACAATCAGTATCAGATTCGTGGCGATTCGATCTTTGCCATTGTCACTCGCGAAGGCATCCATCGCGCGATGATTCATCCCAATGCGTTCCTCACGCAAAGCCACGACGAGAGCCTGGCTGTCAATTCCGACACGCTCAGCGAAGCACAGCGTAAGGCTCTGCGCATCGACTCGCTCCATTACGACCAGATTTTGGGACGCGACCTTGTCTGCTACTTCGATTCGGGCAAGGTGAGCCGTTTGGACATGAGTGGCAATGTGCAGATCATATATTATCCCGAGGAGAAGGACAAGACTCTCATCGGCCTCAATCAGATGATCGGCAACTACCTGACGGTGTGGTTCAAGAACCAGAAGATGGAGAAGTTGAAACTCTGGCCACAGGTTGTGGGTTCCTTGACTCCCATACAGTTGGTGACCGACGACATACTTTATCTCGAGAACTTCCGATGGATGGCATATCTTCGTCCGGCAGGCCCTAAGGACGTGTTCCGAGGCATCGAGATGAAGAAGGAGGACATTATCGAAATACCTCGCTTGTTTAACGACGATGAGTTGAATGGTTATTAGGAAAACGAAAAAACAGACTAACTATTATGGCATCGATATTCAGTACGAACAAACCCAAGCGCTTCGAGCACATCAGTCATTTCACCAAGAATGAGCGCAAGCAGTGGCTTGAAGCTCGTGTGCGCAAGGTGAAGCGTGAGATGGGCGAACTGCCCGACGAGGAGTTGAAGGCCGAGGAGGTCATCCGAGGTACCTTCATCCAGGGCACCACGCACCTAAAACGTCGCAAGGAGAAGGAGGAGGCCGATGGCGAACAGGGCAACAATCGTTACATCAAGCTTGCTGTGGCGATTGTGGTCATGGTCATCATCTTCGTTTATCTTATCAAGTCAATCTGATTTCTGGCATGGATATCATCCATCTTCTTCCCGATTCAGTTGCCAATCAGATAGCCGCTGGCGAAGTGGTGCAGCGTCCTGCGAGCGTTGTCAAGGAACTCCTTGAGAACAGCATTGACGCACATGCCACCGAGATACAGGTTGTGTTGCGCGAGGCGGGTCGTGAACTCATTCAGGTCATCGACAACGGCATAGGAATGAGTCCTGCCGATGCACGTATGGCTTTCGAGAAGCATGCCACCTCGAAGATTCAGCAGGCTGCCGACCTCTTCGACCTTCATACGATGGGTTTCCGAGGCGAAGCCCTGGCGTCGGTGGCTGCTGTCGCCGAGGTCGAACTGCGTACACGTCGCCGCGACGATGAGGCTGGCGTTCTGATAGCCTTGGCAGGAAGCCAGGTGCAGCGCCAGGAGTCCTGTGCATGCCCCGCGGGAGCCAATTTCCAGGTGCGTAATCTCTTTTATAATGTGCCGGCTCGAAGGAAGTTCCTCAAGAGTAACCAGACCGAGCTTTCGAACATCATGCAGGAGATACAGCACGTGGCTCTGGCGCATCCCCAGGTCGAAATCACGGTGACGCACAACGATGCGGTGATACTGCAACTCACTGCCGGCTCGCACAAGCAGCGCATCGTGCAGCTTTTCAGCAAGAGCCTTTCGCAGCAGCTGCTACCCCTGCAGGTCGAGAACGACCTGATGGATATCTCGGGCTTCGTGGGCGCTCCCGAAGGTGCTCGTAAGAAAGGTGCCTTGCAGTTCTTCTTCGTCAATGGCCGTTTCATGAAGCACCCCTATTTCCACAAGGCGGTGCTCGAATGTTTCCAGGACCTGATTCCCGAAGGGACGCAACCCAATTACTTCATTTACTTGCAGGTCGATCCGCAAAGCATCGATGTCAATATCCACCCGACAAAGACCGAGATCAAGTTCGAGAACGAGTCGGCACGCTGGCACATCCTGATGGCTACCATCCGTGAGGCTTTGGGCAAATACAATGCCGTGCCGACCATCGATTTCGACCAGGCTGATGCCCCCGAGGTGGAACCGCAGTACTTGCCCGGACGTACATCAACCAGCGAACCCCGTCCCCGTTTCGACGACTATAATCCTTTCCGTCAGCAGCCTGCTGCGCATTGGGAGTCGCTCTACGAAGACTTCCGAAAGGAGGAAGGTCAGGGCGAGGAACTGCCTTCGAGGATGGAGAGCACGTTGCCTTCGCGTTTTGACCAAAGGAGCATTCCTGTCGACGAAGGCATGGAACTGCCTAGCGCCATGGACCTGATGAGCGGCCTTTCCGACGACGAGAAGCCTCAATCCACCAAGCGCGTGCAGTATCTGCAGGTCGGCAATCGCTATATTGTCGGCAATACACGCGGCGGGATGCTGCTCATCGACCAGCATCGTGCCCACCTGTGTATCCTCTACGACCGTTATCACACGCAGATCAGCAATCGCCAGGGTCTGACCCAGCACGAACTCTTCCCCGAGATGATCGAGGTGTCGCCGGCCGACGAGCCGCATTTGCAGGCCATCCTTCCCGAACTCAGTTACCTGGGCTTCGAACTCGACAACCTCGGAGGGGGCAGTTACGCCGTCAATGGCAAGCCTGCTTCGCTCGATAGTTCAGTCAATATCCACGAGCTTATGCTCCAGATGATTGAGGCAGCTCGTGAGGAGGTTCATGGCGTGGGCGAAGACCTCGACCGCCGTCTTGCCCTGCGTCTTGCCAAGGCACAGGCCATCCCCTACGGACGTCAGATAGGGGAGGAGGAGATGCAGCAGCTTGTCGAGACCCTGCTGGCATTGCCCGAACATCAGATGACCCCCGATGGGCATCCTGTGATGACGTTGGTGTCCAACGATGAGTTGGCTTCACATTTGTAAATAGAAATAACAATATATATGAAATACGGTATTTGTCTCCAACCTTATATCCCTATGCGTGCCTCGGCTGCCGAACAGTCCGAGATGACCAATCAGCTCATTTTCGGTGATACCTTCCAGATCCTCGAGGAGATTCCGCGCTGGTACCGCGTCATTCGCGACTGCGACAACTACGAAGGCTGGATCGACTGGAAGACGGCCACCCTGATCGATCAGATCGAGTATCGTCGTTTCCTCGATCTCACCCCCGAGGCTCCTCTGCTTCGCCAGCCCTTCAATCCCGTGCAGCGTACCGAACATGGTCAGTCGGGTTCTGCCCATCTGTCGTGGGGCAGCCGCATCTTCGACCTCGACGAGACGGGCATCACCTTCCGTATGCATGGCATTCGTTTCGATGTGCCATCGATGAGTTATGTGCAGCCTGTTCACGCCAGTTCGATGTCGCGCAAGGCCTTGACCAAGTATGTCATCCAGCAGGCTCAGATGCTCCTCAACACGCCTTATCTCTGGGGCGGAGTTTCGGCAGGTGGTGTCGATTGTTCGGGCTTCATCCAGACGCTCTTCCGCTTCATCGGCATCGATATGCCGCGCAATGCTTCGCAGCAGGCATTGAAGGGCAAGGAGGTCAGCTTCGAAGAGCGTGAGGCTGGCGACCTGGCATTCTTTACGATGGATTCCGAGACCAACAAGATCTCGCATGTGGGTCTGGTGGCCGACAACGGACGTGTCCTTCACGTGAGCGGTTTCCTCCACTATGACGAACTACGTCCCGAGGGCATCTGGAACATCCAGCGCAAGGAGATGTCACATTCATTGGTTTGTATTAAGCGTTACTTCTGATGGAAAACAGTCTGATTGAGCAATTATACGAGGCTTATCTCGCCCATCCCAGCATCACCACCGATAGCCGCAAGGTCGAGCCGGGGCAGATCTTCTTTGCATTGAAGGGTGAGCGTTTCGATGGCAATGCCTATGTGGATGAGGTGCTTGCAAAGGGTGCTTCGCTTGCCGTCATCGACGATGCAAGCCGCAGTAAGGAGGGAACTTTCTTGGTGCCTGATGTCCTCACTGCACTCCAGCAGTTGGCTGCCCACCATCGCCAGCAGTTCCGCAACTGGCAACGTCCCGTCAAGGTCATCGGCATTACCGGAACGAATGGCAAGACCACGACCAAGGAACTGATCCGCTCGGTGCTTAGCCGAAAGTTCAACGTGCTGGCTACCGAAGGCAATCTGAACAATCAGATTGGCGTGCCTCTGACCCTCCTCAAGGTGAAGCCCGAACACGAACTTGCCATCATCGAGATGGGTGCCAACCACCCGATGGACATTGCCGAGCTCTGTGCCATCGTTCATCCCGACTTCGGACTCATCACCAATGTCGGCAAGGCGCATCTGCTGGGCTTCGGTTCGCTCGAAGGTGTCATTGCTGCCAAGACCGAACTCTACAAGAGTGTGGCTGCCGATGGCGGCATGATCTTCATCGATTCTTTCAACCGCGACCTGCTGAACAAGGCCATCACCTATGGCGTGCAGTGCCGACCCTATCTGCCCGGCACTGTGGACGACTGCTCGCCTTACCTTACGCTCAGCATCTACGATACCGAGGCTCCCGAGCCGATTCAGGTGCATACCCATCTCATCGGCAGTTACAATGCCATCAACTGTCTGGCTGCCGCCACCGTCGGTCGCTTCTTCGGCGTGTCCATCGAAGAGGTCGGCAAGGCCATCGAGAGTTACGAGCCGCAGAACATGCGCAGCCAGCTTGTCGATCTTGGCTATGGCAACCAGCTCATCATGGATGCCTACAATGCCAATGCGACGTCGATGCATGCAGCCTTGTCATCGTTCAAGATGAACAATGCGCCTCACAAGAGCGTCATTCTTGGCGATATGCGCGAACTGGGCGATGAGTCGCAGAAGGAACATGGCAACGTACTCAGCTATCTCTTCACTTCGGGCATCGAGCTCGATATGATTGTGCTTGTGGGCGAGGAGTTCTGCAAGGCATTCAAGACATGGGGCATGACCTACGCCAAGCAGCATCCTATGAATGTGCGTTGCTTCGACAATGTGCAGGACCTCATCGACGATGGTACAACCCTCGGCAACATGGGTGGAACAATCCTCGTGAAGGGTAGTCGCTCCATGCAGCTCGAAAAGGCTGCCGAAGCTATCAAGAACATTTTCATAAATAAATAATTGTGAAACTCTATCTTTTTCGTCACGGACAGACCGACTGGAACAAGGCACATCGCTTCCAGGGCCATATCGATATCCCGCTCAATGAATATGGGCGCGAGTTGGCACGCATCACGGCACGTAACTGGCCCATTGTTCTCTACGATCGTGTCTATTGCTCTCCCCTCATCCGTGCTGTCGAGACGGCGCAGATCATCCTCGATGGCCGCCCCGAGAAGGAGATGATCAAGACCGATCAGCGCATCATCGAATTCGGTTTCGGTCCATGCGAGGGACATAATATCGACGAGGCAGCCGGCGATCCCGAGAACCCGATGTACAACCTGCTGCACCATCCCGAGAAGTATAATCCTACCAATGGCGCCGAGTCGTTCTACGACCTTGTTGATAGGGCAGGAGCATTCCTCCGTGACGAAATCCTTCCCCTCGAACAGCAGGGCATCGAGAACGTCCTTGTCGTGGCGCATGGTGCCTTGATTCGTGGCGTCGTCTGTGCTGCCGGCAAGAAGGAGATTCGCGACTTCTGGCAATGTCCCTACTACAATTGCAGCCTCACCACGCTCGACATCACCCACGGCGAAATCACCCTCGAACGCGAGGCCGAAGTCTTCTACGATGCCTCCGGCAGTTTCGGCGGCTTCACCACAAGGAAATAAGGCCCCCATCCTCTCCCATGTTCCGTCTGTTGCGATGTCATCGCAACTCCTCGCTCCGAGCTCTGCTCCCTCATCCTCCGTTCCCGCGGCAGCCATGTTTGGCTGCCCTCGACCCCTTCGACCCCTCTTATACCCCCCTCACACATGAAGAACCTATCCCCCCTTTTCCTGACCCTGTCCCTGCTCGCCGTCGTTGCAGCAGGCGAGGCACAACGTCTGCCACTCCAGAACCATAATCTGATGTGGTACGACCGTCCTGCCGTGCTTTGGACCGAAGCCCTTCCCCTTGGCGATGGCCGATTGGGTGCCATGATGTTCGGCAACCCTTTGCAGGAACATCTGCAACTCAACGAGGAGACCATGTGGGCAGGCAATCCCAACAACAACTACAATCCCGAGGCTGCTGAGTGGATTCCCAGGATTCGCCAGCTGGTGTTCGAAGGACGTTATCGCGAGGCGCAGGACCTTTGCACGCGCTACGTCAAGTCGCCCACCAACCAGGGCATGCCCTATCAGCCTTTCGGCGACTTGCTCGTCAACTTCAACGGCCAGCTCGACTATACCAACTATCGTCGTTCGCTCGACCTCGACAGCGCTTTGGCGGTGGTCGAATATGATGTCAACGATGTGCACTTCCGTCGCGAGTGCTTCACGTCGTTTGCCGACAGCGTCGTTATACTCCATCTGACAGCCTCTCGTCCCGGCCAGCTCAGTTTCACGGCCACAATGACCACACCGCAGCAGGACAGCCGTCTCAACGATGCTCCCGAAGGCATCACCCTGCATGGTATGACGGGCGGACATGAGAAGCTGGGCAGTCGTCTGCGTTACTTCGGCCGTGCCGTGGTGAAGAATCGTGGGGGCAGTCAGACCATCCGCCATGGCATCATCACCGTCGAAGGTGCCGATGAAGCAACCATCTACGTGTCCATTGCCACCGCCTTCCAGAACTATCGTTCGATCAAGGGCGACGAGCGTGCCCGCTCTGCCAATCAGATGCAACTTGCTCTCCATAAGGACTATGCCACTGCACGTGCCCAGCATATCGAGGCTTATCAGGCCTTGGCCGATCGCAATACGCTGTGGCTCGGTGACGACCTGTATGCCGACCGCACCACTGTCGATCGTCTGCGCGATTTCGGCCAGACGCACGACAAGCATCTCGTGGCGATGTACTATCGCTTCGGACGCTACCTCCTCATCTCCTCTTCGCAGCCCGGTGGACAGCCTGCCAATTTGCAGGGCATCTGGAACGACAAGATGCTCCCCTCGTGGGACAGCAAATACACCTGTAACATCAACCTCGAGATGAACTATTGGCCCTCGGAGGTCTGCAATCTCTCCGAACTCAACGAACCCCTCTTCCGACTGATTCGCGAAGTGAGCCAGACGGGACGCGATGCAGCACGTGTGATGTATGGCGTGCGCGACACCACGGCGTGGGTGCTGCACCACAATACCGACCTCTGGCGCATCACCGGTGCCGTCGATAATGCTCCTTCGGGTATGTGGATGTCGGGTGGCGCCTGGCTCTGCACGCACCTTTGGCAGCATTATCTCTATACGCTCGACCTCGATTTCCTGCGCGAATGGTATCCCGTGATGAAGGGTGCCGCAAGTTTCTTCGACGAGACGATGGTCTATGAACCCCTCCATCATTATCTCGTGGTTTGTCCCACCAATTCGCCCGAAAACGCTCCCCAGGGACACGATGCCACCACGGTGGCGGGATGCACTATGGACAGCCAGCTCATCGGCGACCTTTGGGACGAAGTGGCTCAGGCAGCACGTCTGCTGGGTGATGTCGCTACGGCCGAACACTATGAGGCACGCGTCAAGGAACTCGCTCCGATGCAGATTGGTTCGTGGGGACAGTTGCAGGAATGGGTCGAGGATTGGGACAATCCTGCTGACGACCATCGTCATGTGAGTCATCTCTACGGCCTTTTCCCCAGCAATCGCATTTCGGCACGCTATACGCCCGACCTCGCCAAGGCGGCACAGGTCAGCCTCGAACATCGTGGCGACATCTCGACAGGTTGGGCGATGGGCTGGCGTGTCTGTCTGTGGGCTCGTCTCCTTGATGGCAACCATGCCTACAAGCTCATCGAGAACCAGTTGACTCTGACGCACGAACGCGATGTGTCTTACGAACCCAAGCTGGGCGGCGGCACCTACGCCAACCTCTTCGACGCTCATCCACCTTTCCAGATCGATGGCAATTTCGGTTGCACGGCAGGCATTGCCGAGATGCTGATGCAAAGCCAGGACCCTGTCATCCAGCTGCTCCCCGCTCTTCCCGACTATTGGAAGGAGGAAGGTCGCATCTCGGGTCTCGTGGCCCGTGGCGGCTTCGTCATCGACATGGAGTGGCACGATGGCAAGGTTTCGCGCCTCGAAGTCACTTCCCGCCTCGGAGGTCTGCTCCAAATCGCAGGCCCCGGTCTCAAGAAGACCATCAAGCGCCCGACGAAGGCCGGACAAAGCTATCTTCTGGTAAAATAATATTTTATAGTTTCTATAGATAATATAGTCACTATAGTAACTATAGTCACTATAGCCACTATCGACAAAAAATCTCCAATAACACACACACTCATGAAACAACTCCTTCTATCCCTCCTCCTTCTTTGCGCAAGCGTGGCAGTCTTTGCAGCGGCTCCATACGAGAAGCCCTGGACGCACGGTCGTCTGCAGGTCAGCGAAAACCATCTCTATCTCCAGCATGCCGACGGTACGCCTTTCTTCTGGCAGGGCGAGACGGGCTGGCTGATGCCTGAGAAACTCAATCGCGCACAGGTCGGCTTCTACCTGACGCAGTGTGCCAACGCAGGATATAACGTCGTGCAGGTGCAGACCGTCAATGGCGTGCCCGCCTACAACGTCTATGGCCAGCCTTCGATGATTCCCAACAAGAAGGGCGATATGTTCGACTTCACGCCCTTCGACACCAAGGCTCAGCGCACCTTGCAGAATGCCTACACCTATTGGGATCACTTCGACTACATCTTCGACCAGGCCGAGCAACGTGGCATCTACATCGGTATGGTTTGCATCTGGGGCGGTCTAGTCAAGGCAGGGCTGATGGACGTCCAGCAGGCGAAGGCCTATGGCAAGTTCCTCGCCGAGCGCTATGGCAATCGTCCCAACGTCGTCTGGATCATCGGCGGCGACCAGCGCGGCGACGTGAAGCCCGAGGTGTGGGAGGCCTTGGCCAACACCATTCGTCAGTACGACAAGAATCACCTCGTCACCTATCATCCCTTTGGCCGCACCAGTTCGGTCACCTGGTGGAACGATGCCGAATGGCTCGACTTCAATATGTTCCAGTCGGGACACCGTCGCTATGGCCAGCGTCGCGGCGATGGCGATACGTCCAACACTGCCGAGACCGAGGAGGACAACTGGCGCTACGTCGAGGCTGCCCACCGGCTCCAGCCGCTCAAGCCCATCCTCGATGCCGAACCTTCCTACGAACGCATTCCGCAGGGCTTGCACGACACCACCCAGCCCCAATGGCAGGCACAGGATTGTCGTCGCTATGCCTGGTGGAGCGTGCTGGCAGGCAGTTGCGGACATACCTATGGCAACAATGCCCTGATGCAGTTCTATCAGCCCGGCGATGGTCAGGCCTATGGCTGCACCACGCCCTGGTACGAGGCCGTCTATGACCCCGGCTTCCTGCAGATGCAGTATGTCAAGCGACTGATGCTCATGCTTCCCTATTTCGACCGTGTGGCCGACCAGAGCGTCCTTGTGGGCGAATATGGCAAGCGCTACGAGCGTCCCGTGGCAAGTCGTGGCAAGGATTATATCGTGGCATATACCTATGTGGGAGGTGCGCTCGATGTCGATCTGACCCGCATCTCAGGCAGTCAGAAGAAGGCGTGGTGGTACAGTCCTTCGACGGGCGAATTCCGCTTCATCGGTCAGTTCGCCGACAGCAAGTGCCAGCATTTTGCCCCCGATGCACCCTATGGCCCGGGCTATGACCAGGTATTGGTCATCGTTGATGCCTCGAAGGACTACATTCATTAAGCTGAGGCTTGTTTGAAAGGTTCGAAAGGTTGCTCCCTTCGGTCGCGTCCGAGGGAAGCAAAAGGTTCGAAGGGTCAAAACTTAGAATGTCCATATGCTCGAAAGTCTGCACGAACTCGGACTCTCCGACGAAGCCATTGCCCTGGCGCAGGGTATGCTCCTGGGCGACAAGTCTGGTCTATCGTCCGAGGTGGTCAGCGCCTTCCGGACGGCGGGGATGAGTCACATTATGGCTGTCTCCGGCCTCCATGTCGGCATCATCATGTCGATCATCTGGATATGTTTCCGCCCCGTCGAGATGCTTGTCGGGTATTTGGCACCTCTCAACCTTACCGTCCATTACGCGCTGGGTGACCTCAAGCGCATCGTCGTGATTGCCCTCACGGCCTGCTATGTCTGGCTCATTGGTGCCCCGCCCAGTGCCGTGCGAGCCGCGCTGATGCTCTCCCTGCTGATGCTCGGGTGGATGCTCCATCGCTCCACGTCGGCTTGGCGATGCATGGTCTTCGCCGCCCTCGTGCTCATCGCCTGGGATCCGTGGACGGTCGGCCAGGTGGGCTTCCAGCTGAGTTTCCTTGCTGTGGCGGGCATCCTGCTCTTCCAGCCGTGGCTGCAGTCCGAACGTTTCCCCCGTTGGCTGCGGCTAGTTCTCCTTTCGGTGTCGGCACAGTGGTTCACCACCCCCGTGGTCGCCTATTGGTTCCATCAGGTCCCGTTGCTCGGCTGGGTGCAGGGACTGCTGGTCGTTCCGCTGATGCCCATCCTGGTGTCGCTGCTCCTCGTGGGCATCCTGTTGCCCTCGTTCCATTTCCTTGCCGTGCCCATCGAGGCGCTTACAGCCTGGATGGGGTGGGTGGCGCAAGGCATCGGACGTGTCGAGCAGGTGCTGCTCGGCGGTCATCTCCATTTCTATCCTACGTGGTGGGAAGTACTGCTTGCCGAACTCCTGCTGCTCGCCATTGTGCTGTATCTTAAAGTACTCAACTTTCGCAAATGAAACTCCACCGACTTCAATACTTTATCCTGCCCGTCATCTACCTCATCATCGGCGGCACGGTGATTGCCCTGCTCATGCAGCGCATCCTCAACTATGCCTCCACGATGTGGCTGCTCCTGCTGTTGCCTATGCTGATGGTGACGGTGCTGCTCACGGTGGTCGGCATCGTCAATGTCTGGTTGGAGTATCGCATGCAGCGCGAACCTGGCTTGCGTGTCCACTATCGCAAGGCGAGCCTGGCGTGGCTCTATTTCCGCTGTTGGGCGGTGGTGATGGCTGGATTGTCGATGGCTATCGTTTTCGCCTGGCTGTGCCAGCTGCTGCCCAGTTATCTGAATGAGTTGTTCCGTTTCTACAAGGTCCTTTTCTACGGCCTCTGTGCCTTCCTGACCCTCTCGGCACTGATGAGTGTCGTGCTGGGTGTCAATCTTGAGGAGATACGCTTGCGCAATGCGCAGTCCGAGAACCAGTTGCTCAAGGCGCAGCTCAACCCGCACTTCCTCTATAATACGCTCAACAACATCGATGCGCTCATATGGCTCGACCAGGAGCGTGCCTCTTCGGCGGTGATGAGTCTTTCCAGCCTGATGCGCTATATGACCTACAGTGCCCGGCAGGAACAGGTGCCGCTCGGCGACGAGGCACAGGCCGTGGGCCGGTTGTGCGACCTGCAGCGTCTGCGCATGGCGCGGCCCGAATGTCTGCGCTTCGATGTGGTCAAAAGCATGAGCAGGGATGCATCCGGTCGTCGACCGCGGATGATAGCACCGCTCCTGCTCGTTCCTTTGGTCGAAAACTGCTTCAAGCATTGCGGCTCCACCAGCGAAGCCGATGCCATCTGCATCCGGCTCGAGGAGCTTGACGAAGGGCTCCGATTCTCCACCGACAACAACCTTCCTGCTGACGAAGGGGACAAGGCACCGTCTGCCAACGGCGATGCGCGGCACGGTGGGGTGGGGCTCACCGTCCTGCGTCGTCGGCTCGAGCTCCTCTATCCCGATGCCTACACGTTCACGGCACGTCGCGAAGGCAATCGCTTCCGAACCATGCTGACAATCTCTTGTTAGCCTCGTCGATCAGTCGGGGCACCGCCAGTTGCTGCCATTCCATCCAGCCTATCGGACGATAGTCGTCGGGCAGGGTGCCGATGGCAGCATTTGTCTTGGGGTCCTTGTCGTCGGGCAGCCTTACGGCGTAGAACGTGGCATAGATGGTCTGATGTGTCAGCTGGTGCTTTCTTTCCAGCACGAGGGTGGCACGGTCCTTCACGGCAGCGGGCACTTCCCCGTCCTCGTTGAGCACGAATTCCCAAAGCCCCTGCCAGATGTCGCCCGCGCCGCGCTGGTGCACCCACAGCTTGTCCTTATATATATAAATGATGTATGTGAAGCGTCGTTCGCGCACGTGCGTCCTCCCCTGTTTCACGGGACGTTCGCCCACGGTGCCGGCTGCCAGTGCCAGGCAATGGCTCCTCACGGGGCAGGTCGCGCACTTGGGCTGCGTGGGTGTGCAGAGCAGGGCGCCCAGCTCCATCATCGCCTGGTTGTGGCGCCCCGGCGATTCCTTCCCCTTGCCTTCTTCCACGGTCTGCTCCAGCAGTTCGTCGGCGAGCCCTTGGAAGAGCTTCTGTCCCTGCGTCGTGTCGATGGGCGTGTCGATGTCGTAGAGGCGCGCCAGCACGCGATAGACGTTGCCGTCCACCACGGCCATCCGTTCCTCCGAGGCGAAGCTGGCGATGGCGGCTGCCGTGTAGCGTCCCACGCCTTTCAGCCCGATGAGGTCGGCAAAGGTGTCGGGGAAGTCCTTCCCGCCGTGCTCCTTGCGCCAGACCATCACCTGCTGCGCCGCGGCGTGCAGGTTGCGGGCGCGGCTGTAGTAGCCCAGTCCCTGCCACAGTTTCAGCACCTGGTCGAGCGGAGCCGCCGCCAGGTCGTCCACCCGAGGGTACGCCGCCACAAAGCGCTCGTAGTAGTCCAGCCCCTGTGCCACGCGCGTCTGCTGCAGGATGATCTCCGAAAGCCATATCCTGTAGGCATCCTTCGTGTGGCGCCACGGCAGTTCGCGTCGGTTTTGGTCAAACCAAACCCCTATCTGATAGCCTATTTCGTTCATTTTCTTGATATTCAGTTGGCAATTATGCCATTTTCGTGTGCAAAGATACATTTTTTTTCAAAAAAATCGCCTTTACTCTTTTTTTTTTGGATAAAAAGCCCTATCTTTGCTCGCCAAATCAATAAAATCGTTAATAAATAATATAAAAAATGACAAAAGCAGAAATCGTAACCAAGATCGCAAAGAGAACCGGTCTTGACAAGGATGTAGTCCTTGTTGTGGTCGAGCAGTTCATGGGTGCCGTCAAGGAGTCACTCGTCAACGAAGAGCCCGTATTCCTCCGTGGCTTCGGCAGTTTTATCATCAAGGAGCGTGCCACTAAGGTTGCCCGCAACATCAGCAAGGAGACCTCCATCGTCATTCCCGCTCACAATATCCCAGCTTTCAAGCCTGCCAAGAGTTTCATCGCACAGGTCAGCGGTGAGATCGTCAATGAGGAAGCATAATCAGAAAACAAATATTTGTCCAATTAATAATCTTTAATAAGGTATGCCAAACGGTAAGAAGCACAAGCGTCATAAGATGGCGACGCACAAGCGTAAGAAGCGTCTTCGCAAGAATCGCCATAAGCACTGATCAGACCAGTGGTGACGCACGTGGAAGAATCCCTGGGGACTTCCACAACCAATATACGAATTGCAGAGGGCGTCAATCTGCCCGATGCAATTCGTTTTTTTGTATCCATCACCTTTTTTAATTTCCCATTTGCTATTTGCACAATGACAAGCGAAGTCGTTATCGATGTGCAGTCGAAGGAGATCACCATCGGTCTCCTCGAAGACGGCAAGCTCGCCGAATACCAGCGCGAACGCAAGGATTCGAGCTTCACGGTGGGCAACATCTACCTGGCGCGCGTCAAGAAGCTTATGCCAGGTCTCAACGCTGCATTCATTGACGTGGGGCACGAGAAGGAAGGATTCATTCACTATCAGGATCTTGGCCCGCAGTTTAGGACGCTGGCCAAGTATGTCAAGCAGCAGATCTCTGACCGCAAGCACTACATCCCGCTCGAGCATTTCAAGCGCGAGCCCGACATCAACAAGGACGACACCGTCGTCGAAGCCCTCACCGTGGGGCAGGAGATTCTGGTGCAGATCGCCAAGGAACCCATCAGTACCAAAGGGCCGCGACTCACATGCGACCTCTCCCTGCCCGGCAGGTTCATGGTACTCATTCCATTCCAGGACAAGGTTTCGGTGAGCACGAAAATCAAGTCAAGCGAAGAGAAGAGCCGTCTCAAGCAGATCATTGGCGCCATCCGTCCGAAGAACTACGGCGTGATCATACGCACGTCAGCGCAGGGGATGGGAGCCGACGAGCTTACCCAGGAGCTTACTTCGCTGGTCAAGCGTTGGGAAGAATGCGTGACCACACTCATGAAAGGCAAGCTGCCTAGCCTCTGCTACGAGGAGAACAGCCGTGCCGTGGCATTACTTCGTGACATCTTTAACCCCTCGTTCGAGAACATCTGGGTCAACGACCCGGCGACGTTTAGTCAGATAAAGGATTATGTGAGTCTGATAGCCCCTGAAAAGGCGGACGTCGTGAAACTCTATAGCGAGGAACAGCCCATTTTGGATAAGTTCGCGGTGACGCGCCAGATCAAGTCGTCGCTCGGAAAGACCGTCTCCTGCAAGGAAGGTGCCTACATCATCATCGAGCACACCGAAGCCTTGCACGTCATTGACGTCAATTCCGGTCATCGCAGCCGACAGGCCGAGGACCAGGAGGAGAACGCCCTGCTGGTCGATATGGCGGCAGCCGACGAGATATGCCGTCAGATGCGCCTGCGCGACATGGGTGGCATCATCGTGGTCGATTTCATCGACCTCACCAAGTCCGAGCATCGCGAGCAGCTCTACAAGCACGTCAAGGAACTCATGGCGCGCGACCGAGCCAAGCACAACATCCTGCCGCTCTCGAAGTTCTGCCTGATGCAGATCACCCGCCAGCGCGTGCGTCCTGTCATGGACGTGCAGACCGCCGAGTCCTGCCCCGTCTGCGGTGGCAGCCACGTGGTCAAGCCCTCCATTCTGTTCTGCGACAGGCTGCAGGAGAAGCTCGACACTCTGACCTCCGAAATGAAAGTGAAGAATTTCCGACTCCACGTGCATCCGTTCATAGCAGCGTACATTCGCCAGGGCTGGTTCTTCCGGAGCCTCTACTGGCAGTGGCGGCGGCGCTATGGCATGGCATGGCGGCTCATCACCGACCAGTCCATGGAGCTGCTGCAGTACAAGGTCCTCGATGCCGATCGCAACGAGATTGACCTCAAACAACCCATTGATGCACACGTGTAAGAGCATCGAAGGGTTATTAAAGAGTAGTAAAAGGGGAGTAAAAGGGACGTTACCTTCATCTGTCAAGAGCGGGTCCAGGTTAACATTCGTCCTTTTTACTCCCTTTTTACTCCCTTTTTACTCCCCTTTTACTCCCTAATTATGTCCGTAATTCTTCTCCAGAACGCTCTCGGCCGCCTCCCCCAGACCCGCATGGCCGAGCCCGTCAACTTCTCGCTCGAGGCAGGCGAGCACATTGCCGTCATGGGTCCCAATGGCGGCGGCAAGTCGTGTCTCGTCGATCTCATCACCGGCCGCAACCTGCTCATGCAGGGCAGGCTCGACTACGACTTCGGCCCCGGCACCCGACCCACAGCCTATGGCAACATTGTGCAGCTCACCTTCGAGGATGCCCTCGGCACCGTCGAGAAGCCCTACTATTACCAGCAGCGCTTCAACAGTCAGGACCGCGACGAGTCGCCCCTCGTGATGACTGTACTCAAACGCGCCCTGGCATCGGGTCGCGTCACGGCAACGGGACTTTCGGCCGACGAGGCACGCGAGGCAGGTCATGGCCTCACGCGCGAAGAGGCTGTGGCAGCAGGCGGCGAGGACGACAGCGAGTTCCTGCAGAACCCCTTGCTCGACACCTTCCTGATGCGCGACCTCCTTCCCAAGCGAATGGTCTTGCTCTCCAGTGGCGAGATGCGCCGCTATCAGCTCTTCAAGTACCTCATCAAGCGCCCGCGCGTTCTCATAGTAGATAACCCGTTCATAGGTTTGGACGCCCCGATGCGCGACCAGCTTAGTCAGTTCTTCCAGCTCCTCGTCGATACTGGCGAAGTGCAGATCATCATGCTCCTGTCGATGCTCGACACAGTGCCTACCTTTATGACGCACGTCGTCGAAGTGGACAATATGAGGGTGGGAGAGAAGCTTACGCGTGAGGAGTATCTCGCAACCTTGCCCGATTTCAAGGCCGCTCCGGCATCGTCACTTTCGCTAGAACTGAAGGCTCAGATTGCTGCACTTCCTGTGATGCCTGTCGCCAACCTCACCGTCGATGGCAGTCCTACCGACGAGATCATCAGCATCCGCGACCTCACCTTGCCCTTGCCCGACACCGACCGCGTGCTCTATGGCGGGCTCAGCTGGACGGTGCGACGCGGCGAACATTGGGCATTGCAGGGACGCAATGGCTCGGGCAAGTCCACTTTGCTCAGTCTCATCTGTGCCGACCATCCTGCCGCCTATGCCTGCGACATCTCGCTCTTCGGTCGTCGTCGCGGCACGGGCGAATCCATCTGGGAGATCAAGAAGCACATTGGTTTCGTCAGTCCCGAGTTCCACCGGGCCTACAAGGAGAACCGTCCTGCCATCGACATTGTGGCAAGCGGCCTGCACGATTCGGTAGGTCTCTACAAGCGTCCGCGCCCCGACCAGGTTGCGACGTGTCTCTTCTGGATGCGCGTCTTTGGCATCGAGCATCTGCGCGACCGCATGTTCCTCACCCTATCGAGTGGCGAACAGCGTCTGTGCCTCCTGGCGCGTGCCTTCGTCAAGGATCCTGCGCTGCTCATCCTCGACGAACCCCTGCATGGCCTCGACACCTATCGCCGCCACCTCGTACGCGACGTCATCGACACCTTCTGCCGCCGTCCCGACAAGACGCTCATCATGGTCTCGCACTACGAAGAGGAACTCCCCGCCAACATCACCCATCGGTTGGTGCTGTAGGCCTCAATGGATAGTGATTCCGAGCACGTAGTAATGGGGGACGTATTTCAGGATGTCCGACGATAGGTCGGGCTTGATGATGTCCTCTCCGCAGCAACGCGTCAACTTGTCCTCCGCATCATACCAGAATGAGCAATAGCACACCAGGGGAATGAACGTTTCCTTTTCCAGGGGCGTTGTGAGTTCAAAGGGTTTCGAGATGTATGAGTAGATGTATTTGTCCTCACTTTCCCAGTAGATTTGCTTGAGGTTCAGTGAGGAAGTGAACGAAAGCGTGTTCTCCAAGTTGAAGCAGAATTGGACCAAAGAATCTGTCTCTGAGGGAAGGAAACCGAAGATCAGCTTGTCACCATTTGACTCAAAGGTATAAGGCATCAGGAGGCGCGGATAATCTTCAACCTCTTTCCCGTTCACAAATTCCCTGCAGTTTACAGTCAAATTCCTGCCTTTTATCGCACTGACATCAAAACTATAAGCCTTATATCCCTTTGCATTCAGCAATGGGATATAGTCGTCGATTGTTGGCTCATTCATTTTCAGTTCCTGACTATAACCCGCCATTGCGACAAGGGCAATCAGGAGGGTGATGATGGTTTTGTTCATGATTGTTCCTGTTATTTGTCATTGGTGAAAATCTCAGCCAGCTTTCTTTCGATATCCTCACCACGCAGGTTGCGGGCGAGGATGGTGCCATCGGGGGCAAATAGGATGATGTGGGGGATGGCACGGATAAAGTATGCATTGGTGGCAATCTCCTGTGAGTTGATGATTTGTGGGTAGGGAATATGGTCCTCTTCGATGGCTCTCAACGTGGCTTTTGGTTCGTCCCATGCTGCAATGCCGACCACTTGTAGGCCACGGTCCTTGTATTTATTGTAGGCAGCGATGAGGTTGGGAATCTCCCCACGGCAGGGACCGCACCACGAAGCCCAGAAATCGACGAGCACATACTGTCCTCTGCCTACGTAGTCGCTGAGACGTGTGGTCTTTCCGTCATATTCCACAGCGAAGTCCACAAATTTCTCGCCCACATTCGGACTGAAAAAAGCTTCGCTCGACTCCATGCGGATACCCATGGAGCTGAGGGCAAGCTTCATCTGGTTCCAAACGTCACCCGCCTTGATACGTGGACTCATCAGGTCGAGCCATGTCGCAGTCTGCAGCGGCTTGTGTCCAAGCACCATCGCCAGCTCAACCATTCCCAAGACATCGTCGTTATGGCGATTCAGTTCGCTCCGCATCAGGTTGTCGAGACGTTGTTGTTCGATGGAATCACCATATAGCAAAGGGGAAAATGCGTTTTGAAAAGAGCCAAAATCCTCGTTGAGAGGAGTGCCAGAGGGATGATTTAGGAATCGGATGGAGTCTTCATCCTGAGCGAGACGTTGCAGGTCCATATAGAGGTGCGTCGTTCCGTTTTCCAGGAAAAAACAGGGAGACATTATCTCAGGCATCGTGCCCTTTTTCGTGATGGATCTCAGGTTGAAAGCTGCTGCTTCGTCAAGCGTTCCTTCTATGGGCATCAGTTTCCCTTCTATGACCTCCACGGTGTCGATGATGGCGTTGACCATGCGCATATCCGACATCCATTGATTCAACAGCAGTTTTGTGTTCATCGTAGAATCGCCCACCGTTCCTTCCAGTCGGTAGTGGATTTGTCCTTCACTCGCCATAGCTAGAAGGGCAAGCAGGAGGGTGATGATGGTTTTGTTCTTCATTCTTTCTTATATTGTGTAATTCTTCGCTGCAGTATCCATGCAGGATTCCGTTCTCTACCATCCGTCAATCTGGAAACATATTCCTATACTGATTCCCAAATCGTGAATGAACTTGTTTCTATAATCATTCCCTCGGGTATCGAACGCATTAATAAGGTAAACGCCATCATTTATACTGGCCATTATACCAATGTCTGGAGTGATATGAACCTTTACACCTATTGCCGGTGAAACAAACAGGTTGAAATCGGTTTTCTTGCTGGATATGGAATACTTCTGATTGGTATCTACGTTCTTTCTCCCAAACATTCCAAAACCTCCAACACGAAGATTTACAAAGGGAGAAAAACGCTTATCAAGAAAGAAGTAATGTGTACTTAGAAAGACGGGTATTGCAGAAAAGTCATACTGCTCATGGTGACTATATCCGATACCAGCTCCAATGGCAAATTGTTCGTTAATGAACACTTCGTGCAGGTAGTTCGCAGAAATGCATTTGTCACCATAATTGCCAAGCCCTTGAGAAGAAGAAACATCAATAACATTCAGACAACCGTTTCCAGTGTCAAAGGAGACCTGGGCCACCGTAATGGTCGCTATTGAAAGCATAGACAACAAGACCAGGAATAGTCTGATGTGTTTCTGATTTTTCATTCCCTATAATTTTTGTTTTGGTGTGCAAATATACATATTTATTGGCAGAATAGCACGGAAAAGGTATATGTGATTAACTTAAAATAACGATATACAATTGTTTTTACAATGTTTTATAAAATTGTGGCAGATAATTGTTTGTTCGTCATAAAAAAAATACACTTCTTTGTTTGTTTTTTATTTCCCATTTCGAAGTATGACCAATCTTGGCCAAGATTGGTCATACCGCGATAGGATATAGTACTCTGACGGGCGACAGAGTGCTTTCTCCGAAAGGAGAATACCCAATCCTGGCCAAGAATGGTTATGCCGCGATTGGATAAAGCACTCTGTCGGCCGACAGAATGCTTTCTCCGAATGGAGAATAACCAATCTTGGCCAAGAATGGGTATGCCGCGATAGGATGGAGCACTCTGTCGGCCGACAGAATGCTTTCTCCGAAAGGAGAATACCCAATCTTGGCCAAGAATGGTTATGCCGCGATAGGATATAGCACTCCGACGGCCGACAGGATACTATCTCCGAAAGACGCATACCCAATCTTGGCCAAGAATGGTTATGCTGCGATAGAATAGAGCACTCTGTCGGCCGTCAGAGTACTTTAACAACATAGCAAGCATCCTGTCGGCCGACAAAATGCTTGCTACGGTTATTCGGTGATTTTGTAAGAACGCAATGCAGTATTTACTGCGAGCGACGATTCATTTGTTTTGGAGCAGCCTTGTTGCCCTTGGTTGAAGCGGCACCGGCTTGCTTGCCACCCTTGCCTTTGGGGCCATTCTGTGCACCCTTGTTCAAGAAGTTCTGCCAGGAATTATCTTTCATAACTGTTTCAATTAACAATTAATAATTAACAATTAACAATGATTATTATTTATCGTAATCTCGTAAAAAAACGGTGCGAAGATAGCGAGAATTTTTGGTTCTGCCAAGTCTTTTGAAGAAAAAAAGTGGAAAGGTTTGTAAAAAGCAGGGTTATTTGGGCAAAATGCAACTTCCCGCTGTCTCAATCCATAGTTCTGCCATCTTGCGGTGACCGGCAGGGGTGGGGTGAATGCCGTCCCAAATCCAGTAGGAATTGTTCGAAGTGGGATGCTGGTCGCGGAGGTCACGGAAGAGTGTGTCGAAAGGCACGAGCGTGGCATGATAGTCCTGTGCGAGGCGACGCACAACGGAGGCCATATCGTTCATCAGCTGTTGGCGCTGGTCGAAGTTGTCGGTTTCGGCTACCCATCCGGCACGGGCGATGAAAGGAGTGCAAAGCACGAGTTGCACACCAGGAAGCGAGTCGCGTGTCTGATCGAGCAGTGTGCGATACTGGGCTTCCCACGCCTTGATGTCGAAGGAAAGCGAGGAATCCTGCTTCTTTCGGTCGAAGAAGGTGCAGGCATCGTTGATGCCGATGAGGATGCTGACTACATTGGGATGCAGGTCGATGGCATCCTGCTGCCAGCGAGCAGCGAGTTGTTCGAGCGTATTGCCGCTGATGCCACGGTTCCAGCATTTGATTTCGGCTTCTGGATACTGGCTTTCGAAATAGCTGGCGCACTGCTCGACGTAGCCATGTCCATAGACGTGGTTCTTGTCCCACTCATTGCGTTCACTCGATGGTCGCATATCGCCGCCGCTACGTCCCCATCCGCCATCGGTGATGGAGTCGCCAATCCAGAGCACGCGACGCTGGGGCAGCAGGGTGCGAAGCCATTGACCAAGTTCGCTGACGTACTGCGGTTTGTAGCGGAAGTTGTCGCGCCAGCACCAGCCGTGACCACCTACGGGATAAAGGTGCATGGTGACGCTTACGCCATGGGCTACAAGGGCGTTGTAATATTCGATGCTGTTGCGAACGGGTACGAGGCCATCGTCGCTGCTTGCGAGGATGAAGGCAGGTGGAGTGTCCTGGGTTACCTGCAGTTCGTTGCTGTATTGCTGGACAAGTTTCTTCGAAGGTTTGTCACCCAGCAGGAAATGGCTTGACCAATAGTGGGTGAACGAAGGATCGAGCGAGATGACGGGGTAGAAAAGGATCTGGAAGTCAGGTCGGACATCGGGTGAGGTGTAGTGGGTAGCGGCTGTTGAGGCAAGATGTCCACCTGCCGAACAACCTTGCACGCCGAGTTTCCGGATGTTCCATTCACTGCTGTGCTCGCGCAGGATACGCAAGGCCTGCTGTACGTCGTCGAGCGGCACTTCGGGATGAGCATTGGGCAGACGGTATTTCAGCACAGCATAGACGATGCCCTGCTCGTTGTACCATGCAGCTGGCAGATGTCCTTCGTGGTTGTACCATACGCCGCTGTAACCGCCACCTGGGATTGCGAGAACAGCAAGTCCACAAGGATGATCGGGCAAATAGACCGAGATGTCGGGGTCTTGTGTATGCTCATAGTGGGTGCCGAAGTCTTTTTCGGGTTCTATATCGCCATTGTCGGTGGGTGCCCCATTGGGCCAGAGTTTTATGACGAGGTCTGGTTGATAGGTTTGGGCATGGAGTCCAAAAGCCATGAAAATCGAGATGGCAAGGGTTGAGAAAAGGTGTTTCATTTTGTAATAATAGGTAATGATGACGGTTTTATTTCATTTAACGAAAAAAGACTGTATCGTTTACATCTATGGGTATCGATCAGAAGTTCCATTGAGCCGTAGCGATAACAGCACTGAGGTCGCTATGGAATATGTCGTGCCAATGTAGTCCGATAGAACGATTGGAATGGAATCGTTTGATTACCTCGAATCCTCCATAGAAGGGCTTGTCGTCATAGTTGCTTACGCGGTAGGGCATGTCCTTGGAATACCAGATCCATCGCGCTCCGAGCAGCCATTGTCGTGGCAGTGAGAGCTTGGAGGCAAGGCGAGCATCGTGATAGGTGGTGCGGTCGGCATCGGGAATTGCAGTATTCTTGATGGAGTAGATGTCGTAGCCTGCCGTGAGTGAGAGGTTTCCTACCTTATAGTAGATGGATGTTCCGGCCTTGTAATATCGGTCGTCGTTGCTGGCAGTGTAATAGCTGCCGTTGGCTTTGACGGTAAAGTTATGTTGCGTGTAGCCATAGGCGAGCTTGAACTGATTGACGCGTGTCTCCTCAAGGTCGGCCTTGCCACCGATGAAGGTGCCTGCGGTATTTGGCCACAGTTCGATGAACACATCGAGGGCACTGGGGTTGGTGAACTTGCGGAAGTAGGCGAGTTGGAACTGATGGCGCGGATGTGGAGTGAACACGGTGCTTACCTGGAACATGTTGCGTGTGGAGTTCTTCGACCAGCCGCCAGAATAGCCTTTCTGGTTGTAGTGATAGAACATTACACGATCGCCTAAGGTGAAGAGCAGGGGGCCACGCCTGTAGTTGAATTGCAGGTAGACATCATGGTGAAAGATGTGGTAAGTGCTTTCCTCGTCGAATGCCAAACCTGTCTCGTTGAGCTGATTGATGCCGTAGTCCTGTATGTTATAGCCCGCTTCGATGCCAGACATCATCTTCAATCCTTTGATGTAGGGGATGGGTGTGTTGAGTTCGAGCAGCCAGGCGGGCAGGTCGTAACTATTGCGGATGATACGATGTTCGTTGTCACGGATGGCAAATTGTTCCAACGGATTGTTTTCACGGGTATAGGTAAGCATAGTGAGTAGCTCGGTACCCAGTTGGTTGAAGGTGTGGAACCACCTTGTGCGGATGAGGAACATCTCTTCGCGCAGGTTTTTGCGGAGGTTTTCGGAAGGAGTGTTGGTGTTCTTGTAGCTCTGGTTGACATAGGAGCGAATAACATCGCGATCGGTCAGCCGGTTTGTCATCTCGGCGTGCAGGTACTGCTGATCCTTGTAGATGCTTTTGATGTCGGTGCGGTTGAACTGGGCGTTGACGAAGACGTCAGTGTGTTCGTCGCCGTAACGGATGTTGGCGGTTCCACTGAGCTGATGGTTGGTGGCATATTGCAGGGCAGTATAGCCGTGAGCATTATCTTCGGTTTCACGCAGATTGATGTCGATGACGCAGCCTTCGCCCGTACGACCCTTTGCTACACCTGAGTTGTCGCAAATCTGTATCTTTTGGATGATGCTGGCCTTGATTTGCGACATCAGCAGGCGGCTGTCGCCCGAGATGGCAACATTGTCGAGACGCAACTGGTAACTGCCCAGCAGATTGTCATAGCCGCCGATGAGCAGTTCGGGATACATCTGAAGGATGCCCATCAGCGTCTCGTCGCCCTGAAGGTCGAGTCGCCCCGGATAGATGATGGTTCGGTCGGCAAGCATCTCGATGGCCGGCAGTTGTTCCCTATGGTCACTCCCGGGAGAAGCCTGTGCCTGCAAAGATGGAAAGGCAGAGAAGGAGGCGAAGAGGGCGAAGAGGGTGAGGACGTGAATGATACTCCTTTTCATAATGGTATAGAAGATGATTATACGGGTGCAAAGATAATCAGTTTTGCAGAAAACTCCAAGCAAATGTGAAAAATAATTATTTGTGCGCAGTTTTTTAGTGATTCCAGCTTCTTTTCTCAAAATAATCGTTATCTTTGCATCGTTCATCTGATTGAAGTAACAAGAACATTTCTGACAATGAGACATACAAGTTTATTGATTGGACATCTGGTCCTGTTGCTCGGGTTTGTTTCGAGCTATTACGCACAGGCCGAAAGCCAAGCGAAGGCTCCGAACCTTGACCCGAAGAAGTCGGCTGTCTATACTCCGACTGTCCCTGCCGAAGAGCGAGGCATTTATGGAAGCAGGATCGGGACAGCTTCTGCTGACACGGTTCGCTATACACAGGCATATATCTATGAGAATGTGGCAGACCTTGCTGCGAGCACCAATCTGAAGAAGGGCGATGTTGCCATCACAAAGGGCTTTTATAGCGCTGGCGATGGTGGAGGAAGCACCTATTACATCAAGAGTCGCCTCGATGCGTCGTTGCTGGTCTATGACAATCGGCACAATGTCGTTGGCTATGCCTACGACCTGACATGGAAAGGGATGGCTGGTGAACATACGACGGCTTATCTCGATACGGCCACGCTCATCAGGCTTGCCAATGCTGAGGCCGAACTTTATGCCGATCTGGTAGTGCCAGCCAGCAATGAGGTGAACTTCCTGCAGTTGGGCGCTCGCAGAAAAACTGCCGATACGCACGAAGATAATATGCCTTATATGGTCAAGTGGATGGCGTTCCTCGATCGTCGTGCTACAACTTATGACCTTTTCCTTCCCGAGGGTGCCTATGCCTTTTCGCCCACATTGCTTCTTCGTAAGGGAGATAGTTTTTCGGCATTGGGAATCAGCATCAGGGGCCCTAAGATGCAGGCCAATGCTTCGGGTGCCCGCATCCTGCCTTACCGCACATCGCAGCCTTACATCTTCCGTCTGGGATATTTGGACGACAAGAAATCCCTGTTTATGCGTGGGTGCAAGTTGTGCGATCTTGCATTCTTGACAGGCACAGAGTCGATGGTCGATATGGGTTTCGTCCCCAAATATGGCGAAGGCATCACCAAGCGTACCTATCGCTATGTCACCAAGGCGGCCTTGTGGCTCGACTGTTGCCCATATGGTCAGTTTGATGGCCTCTACTTCCAACATGTCAAGGGAACGTGCGTCCTGCTGCGTCGCTGCTACGAGAGTCATTTCGGCTACACCAATGTACGTAATTGCGGCCGAATAGACAATGTGGGACGGGCTGCTCCGCTTTTCCTCTTCGATCCTCCGGGACCGAGCGATGTCTCAGCCTGCTACTTCTACTACTTCAACTTCGAGGGATGTATGGGCAACTTCTTCTATGGCAAGCCCGGAAAGATGAACTTCACGCATTGCGAATTTGGCGACATTCAGGTCGAAGGTTCCTGCCAGGGTGGCAAGGATACGCAACCCATCAAGTGTGCTTCATCAAGCATGAAGTACGATAGCGACGAAGGCTATGTTCCGCCCAAGGGCAGGCTATACAAATGGTTCATCTTCGCTGGCAGCATAGGCTTCCATGACATCATCGTCCAGTCGGTCACTGTGTCGAATTTCGGTAACGGACTGAAACGTTTTCGCACCTACCGGAGGAACAGTGAAGGAAACATCGTCGACATTGATGGTAATGTCATCACAAGCGGTTACAAGGAAGAGGATGGTAAGATATTCGCCCTCGATGCTGATGGTCAGAAGATAACCGACTACTATCGCTACTATGCCATCGTCGGTGTGGGCGACGATGGCACGCCTTTGCCGAAGACGGCCTCAGTCATCAATCTCCGGTCGGTCTATCTACAGCGACTGAGCGGCTTGAACAAGGCCGTGGGACCTTGGGTGGTCTATGCCAAAGGACGTGGAGCCTACCATAGCATCGCTGTGCAGCAGACGTGGGGACGCGGCGAATATCCCTTCTATCTTGAAGGTGCTCCTCCCATCAAATGCTCCAAACCAGAACTTACAGTGGCAGGAGCCGTCAGTGCGGTCGATTTGATCAAGTCGGAAGAGAAGAACAAGACATGGGTCTATACAAAGGCGGGAGCAGCTACACCTTACGGAATGACCGTGAAGCGCGGCGACCTGATGCAGTCGCTGGTCTTCACGGCCAAGCCTGGCAAACGATATGGAGCTCGCGTTTATGTGCCTCAAAAGGTATATGATGCCCTGCCCTCCGATGCAGAAGGCAATAAGGTCTTTACTTGGGCCAATCAGACCAAGTCACACGTCTATATAGGCAAGGAAAAGCCCGTATTGAGTGACAAGTCGAAGTACGTAGTCCCCAAGAGCGGATGGACCTTCATCAAGTTCCCCGACTTCAAGCTTTCCTCGCCCCAGTCGATCTATTGGAAGGGCTCTGCCTCGAACGATGGTTTTATGCGAGGAATCTACATTGACTATATCTATGAGTTATAGCCCTTATTTGAAGAACACATTGACACGGGAGTCAACATAACATGTGCCATCGTAATCATGGGAGATGCGGAGACGTTCGAAGTAGAGTAGGACAGAGTCTCCGCGTTCCTTTTCTGTGTAGTAGATTGGACGAATGCCCTGTGCCTTCTTTCTGCGGAATTCCTCCAGATTGACCTCGAAGAAGAGGTCCTCATTATTTATTCCCGTGGTATGGAGAAGCAGAATACTGTCGTTCAGACTGGTCTTCGAGGCCGCGATCAGTATGCTGTCATTTTGATTATCGGTCGAAGAAAGGATGTCATATTCGCCATTGGTCACGAGACGATGGTAACCTTCGGGGATGGTGATGTGATTGGCTGTCGTTTCGTAGAAGAAGGTTTCGACATTATTATTGCGACTGCTTCTCCAGAGAGGCACATCATCGCTAATCCACTGTGCCGTTTGTCCCTTGTAGAAATCATTCAGATAATTCAATTGGTCATACACCTGATCGCTAACATCTTCGGGTAGAGAATTCACCCAGGTGCTGAACTCGTCCCGATTCATCGGCAGGTGTTCCGGCTGGTATTGTGCAATGGTCTCGGCCATCTTCTGCTTGAAGTGAAGTTTGACGATCTCACAGTAGTTCATCGGCTGGGCTGAAGTGAGCAGCAGGATAGCGCCAAATGAGAGTGGTATCCAATGGATGCGACGAGCCTTGAGAATAAAGAGGCCGATGCAGACGGCATAGAACCAAAGGTTGAGCGTGAGAACATACAAGCGATTGACCGTGATTCCATAGTCTCCGAAGCGGCGTGCAATGCCTACTGTCATCAGGATAACGAGGGGAAGGGCAAGAATGGGGAACCATCTTACTACCCATCGTTCGAACGTCTTGGATTCCTGACTGCGCATCGATGGATAAAGGAGGAATTCGACAGCAATGATGCCGAACATCATAGCGGTCACGAGCCAGGAAATGGTGCCTTTGGGTAATTCCCAAGAGAACAGAATTCGAGCAAGATAACCATAGAGCACCAGCATGTAGCAGGTCACCAGGGGAATGAACAGATATCGGGTCGTTCCAGTCAGGAATCGGGAGGCGATAATCGTATCATCGTGCTTTCTTTCTCCTGAAGGAACACGCGAAAGAAATAGCAGCATGGGCAGAAGTTGGCCGAAGAGGATGGAGACGATGAGGTACACCTTGGAGTCGATCTTGATGTTGAACAGGCTTTGAATGCCCGAAAGGAGTCCCTCGATTCCGCCAGTCATCACACCTCCGATGATAAACGAGAGAACCAGTGCAACAATCATTCGGAACGTGAAATTCCACGATTTCACGTCATTCTTTTCCTTGTAGAAAGAAAGAAAAAGAATGCCCAAGGCAAAGGCTGCGTAGACAGCAGCACGTGCTATGTAAAGAACGGCACTGAAGCGTGAGAGGTCAAGATTCCATAGGTAGATGGCATCGATGAGCAACAAGATATGCGCTATGGCTGTGACTGTCCATACCATTCGTTTGTTGTGGTATTCCTCATTCCAAAGCGCAAGCATCAGCGAGAGCAGGAATGCTGCCGTGCAATAATAAATGGGCACACCACGATACTCCTCAACAATCACCATGATGATGAGTGCAATGGACAATGCTATGGCAAAACAACATGCCGCAGGGAATCGACGTGACATATTGACCATCGATTCGCGCAACGAAGAGATTGAAGGAATGAGTGACATGGAATTGAAGGTAAGATAGGAATTATAGTAATAGTGCCTATAGTGGTTATAGTAATTATAAAGACTATAGGCACTATTTATTTAAATGAATAATTACTTGACAGTAATCCGATAGGCGCGGGTATGAGCCACGAACTCGGTGGCATAGGCGCACTGGGCGGTGGTGATGCCCGAGAGATACTGGCCCTTGCGATCGACGTTGAAATCGATGTCGTAGGTCGTAGTGCCCTTGGTGAACATGTCGAAGAAGATGTCGGTTGAGGCATCGTGCATGCTGACGTATCCACCGCGACCATTCATCCAGCGGTAGCCGGAGTATTGGGTGACGGGTTCGAAGCAGGCAGGACGTTGGGCACGAATCTGCACGAAGTCCATATCGCGGTCGGCAGTGATGATGACGCGGAGTGTCACCTTGTCGCCTACCTTGAGCGTCTCGGTTTCAGGATTGAAATCCTTGCCGTCCTTCATGAACTTGATAGCCACCTTGAGTTCGCCTGTGGTCTGGTTGTTCAGACGGTCCATATCCTCGAGGTACTGTGCATAGAGGGCACCCCAAGAGATGACGGGCATTTCGGAAGCCGAGGCATTGGCCTTGATGCTGAGGTCGCGGATGGGCGAAGCGGTGATGGCGTCATCAACATTGGTGCGCACATAGCCGAGTTGTTCAGCCAGGAAGCGTGTAGTGTCGATGGGCGTTGGGAGCATGCTGTTGTCGATGCTGAACGAACGCTGCAAGCCGTGTGGACGAGCGGTGATCTGCTTGCCGTCGTTCTGGTTGCCTGCAAGCAGGAAGTCGAGTGCGCCGAGGGTGTTCATCTCGTTGTCCCAAGTCTGCGTCTGCTTCTGACGCAGTAGCCATACCTGCATCTCGTTGAGGAGCTGCTCCTTGTCGGTACGCGATGACTGACGGATGGCGCGCATAGCAGCCAACTGGGTCGGGATGCGGTAGTCACGCCACGAATAGTAGGCTTGGTCGGTAGCGTAGTATCGACCCATGCCGGGCTTCGTGATGGTGTATTCGACAGCAGACTCCAGGAAGTCGTCGGCACTCTGGGTGTGGCCGAAGGTACGCAGAACGCAAGCTGCCACGGTGCGTCCGTGGATGGTGAGGTCGCGCACGTTCTTCTCTATGTAACTCAGATAGGCTTCGCGCATTGTGCTAACCTTCTTGCTCACCTTGTGGTCGGGAGCAAGCGAACTGGTGTAGAGGTAGCTGAGCGTATTGTTGCTGGCCGTGATGGGAATCTTCTTGCTGATGCAGTACTCGTAGTGCTCGAGTTCCTTGTTGTCGAGGAAGTCCAAGCCCTTTTCGAGCATCTTGGCCTCGACATCGAGACCCTTGGCACCCTCAGAGTTAATCAGCATGGCGAGGTCCTCGCAGATGGCGAGTGTCATGTAGTAACTTCCGGGCATTCCTTCGAACCAGCTCCACGAACCGTCACCCTGTTGCAGTTTCTGGAGACGTGTGCGAGCCTTGTCGATGCGTTCCTGCATGAGACGGTCGTTGAAGAGGTCGAGCATACGGGCACGCTGTTCGGCTTCGCGCAGAGCATCGTTGACCCATGGGGATTCTTGGAGCACGATGTCGCGCAAGTCGTCATTGCGGTCGAGTTGGCTCTGTTGGTCGGTGCCAGCTTTTTTGGCTGCATTCAAGGCATCCTTAAAGCCTGGGATACTTTGGGCAATGCGACGTGCCACGATGTTTGCATAGAGCGAAGCTGCGTAGGCTGTGGCGCAGTCACGATCGGGCACCTTGATGCCGTCGAGGGCTGAGATGACGGTCCATTCGGGGCGGTCGGTGTATTCGAAGAGCAGGCGCTTGTGGGTCGCAGTCTGGCTGCCTTCGTTGAAGAGGCTGCTGATGTCGATGTGCTTCTCCTGCTCGTCACTGGTCACGTAGAAGGGGATGGCTTCGGTGACGTACTTCTTCGAAGTGAGCACGGGCAGATAGTTGCGCTCGCCATCGGAGAAGTCACCGCTCACGGCGCTCACTTCGCAGATGAGCATCGGATAGCGGTCATCGATGTCGATGCTGAAAGTGACCGAAGTGGTCTGTTCCACATCGACCGAGAAGGGCTGGGAGGCCGAATAGACTTCCTTTTCGGTCTCGGCATCGAGCAGACGCAGGCGTGCTGTGCCTTTCAGAGGCTTGTCACCCTGGTTGATGATGCGCGAAGCAATGGAGGCCTTGTCGCCCTCACGCACGAAGCGTGGCAGGTTGGGCTGCACCATGAAATCCTTGCGGCTCACGGCAGTGGCGAGGATCTTTCCATAGTTGACGTCCTTGTCGTGGGCGAGGCCGAGGAACTTCCATTCTGTGAGGCTTTCGGGCAAGGTGAAGCTGATGCTGACGTTACCCTTGGCATCGGAAAGGAGATGGGGATAGAAGAAGGCTGTCTCGGCAAAGTTGCTGCGGAGTTGTAGCGCAGGAGAACTGCTTCCACCTTCGCCTTGCTCTTTCATCTCTTGTTCCTCTATGTCAGCAACATCATTCATGGAAGCCGATTTTCTCATCATGACCATGTTATCAGCAGCGAATTCCATCGGAATTGCCTCTTCCATTGCCATGTTGTCCTCGACCATGGCCGACGATTCAACCATCGCCATCATAGGTCTGCCCGCAGCAGCGCCCAGGGCACCACGCACGAGGATACGTCTTTGACGCCAGCGCTGATGAATGTATTCAGTAAGTTGATCGTAACTGCGACTGCGGACTGACTTGCCGGAATATGCACGGGTTGCACGAATGGTGGTTCCGTAGTTGCTGTTCGTCACGTTATTATTGAACGAGCGAATCAGTCGCTGAAACGACAGTAAGAACGGCAGGGAGTGGCTGGCGAACTGTTCGAGAGAAGCATCGTACATTGTGGCCAGCAGTTCTGCACCACTGACGGGCTTGCCATCCTTGCCTTGGATGGTGAGGGTCCACGTCTCGTCCTGTCCTGGATAGAGGCGGTCGCGGAACGTGCTCCACGAGAGTTTGAGTTGCTTCTCGGGTTTCACGTAGGTCAACGTAGCAGATTCGCTGCATTTCTGCCCATCGCGTGCGTACCAGATGAAAAGTCGGACACCATCGCCATAACTGCGGTCGTAGGGTATGGTGAGCCGATAAAGATCACGACCCAATTCGATGGTTCCGCGCTCGACGATGCGTTCGTTGGCAAGAATCATGTAGCCAACATAGACATCCTTTCTGCCGGGACTGAAGAACACTTCGGCAGGTTTTTGCTCTGAGAACTCTTTGTCGGCAACGTGGAAGAAGTCGCCATCGAAGCAAGTGATGTCCTTTTGTACTTCGTCGCGGCTCATCTTGCCGGGTTTGAGCGGGATGGCGGCCTTCGAGTCGAAAAGCCTGAGCAATTCGGTCCTGCGGTTTCCGACCTTGTTGCCGGCTTCATCGGTGGCATATGCTTCGATGTAGTATTGCCCTGGGGCTAAAGCGGGCAGTTCGATGGGCACACCAGTCTGGAAGGTACCAGAATGGATGGACTCCGAACTGAAGTTCTTCGTCTGAATGTTAATGTTGTAGATGCCTGAGACGTTGACTTCCTCACCGCTGGCATTGCGGGCGTTGACGATGATTTGTTCTTTGCTGCTTGCATCGTATGGATTGGGCACACTGATGCTGATGCTGAACGGCTGGCGCGAAACGGCAGTAGTGTAGGTAGCACTGTGTGTTTCGCCTGCCATGTCGGTGACGTCGAAAGTGACGCGATAACGAAGCATCTGGTCGTCATCGTAGTCATCGAGTTTCTTCGGGTCAAGATAGACGGGTACGGCAATGCGTCCCTTCTCATCAGTCTTGCCTTCGCCTTCTGTGAGTTGTTCCCAACCGGAACCACCCCAGAACCAGAAACTGCACTTGGCGGTCTCGATGGTGTATTTGACCAGTGCATCCTGCACGGGGACATCAGCATAGGTCTTGGCTGTGGCTTCCACTTCGATGGTATCGCCGATGCTGATCTTGCGACCGTGGTTTTCAGCAGCCTTTGCCTTGACATCGAAAGTGGGGCGCTTGTATTCCTCGACACGGAAACTGGTGCTGCCGCTGTTGTTGTCCGAAATGGAGAATCGGCCCGGCAGTCGGTCGGTCGGAATCACGAAGTCGCAGTCATAACTGCCGTATTGGTTGGTCACCACTTCGCGCTTGTCGATTTCCTTGCCATTGGCATCCCTGAACCTGAGCGTGATTGTGCGATCGGCTACCACTTGCGTGTTATCGCCATGCTGATGATAGACGATAGCCGAGACGTGGACGGTCTGACCGGGACGATAGATGGCACGATCGGTGAAGAGCGAGCTGTGCAAATCGCCGTCCTTCTCATGGACTTCACTGGAATAGAGATAGACTTTGCTTGTCTGGTCGTTAGTGCCCTTGATGCAGGCCCATGCGTAGTTGTTGCGGTCTCGGCGTGGGATGATGACCTCACCTTTGACGTTGCATGCAAAGAACTGCTGGTCGTTGCCCGAATAGTCTTCCACAACGACAGTAGCATTGGGCACAGGACGTCCTGTCTCGATGTTGCCGACAAAAGCAAGTGATTCCTTCGAAGGAAGTTCGAAGAGGAAGAGGCGGAGCGAGGTGATCTCGATGTCATCGATGGCTACGCGTTGAGGAGTACGAGCAATGATGATGTAATGACCGGCGGGCAGTGAGAACTGGTCCTTTCGTTCGCCGCTAGTAGGTAAGTTTTCGGCTCGACGCGCCACGCTGAGACTGTCATCGCCTAAGGTGTAGTCGCGCTTTTCGATGAGCTTGCCGTCGGTCTTCAACAGGCGGTTCTTGTCCTTGCCATTGTAAAGGCGTACTTCAACCGTGGCCTGGGTCTGATTCTTGTAGCGCAATTCAATATCGAAGGGACGGTTGGGGAGAATGCCTGATGGAACATCGAGGGTGCAAGTGGGGTTCATCAACTCTCCTTCGACGTTGGTGAAGAAGGGCGCGATGTGTGAGCCCTTGTATTGTTTTTGCGCCCAGCGGGCAAAGGTCAACCTTTCGTCATCGTTGTAGATCTGCTTGCAATAGGCTTGTGCGACATCTGCACCTGCTTCGATATCCTTGGTTTCCTCGACGAGTGTCTTGAGTGCCTCAACAAAAGCCTCGGATGGCATACGCAGGTTGTAATCCTCGTGCTGGCGTTGCTTATAGAGGTATTCGAGTTGGGTCAGCGCGTATGCATCGCGTGGACCGTTCTGCTTGTAGTAGGTTGCCACTTCGCCCAGAAGTTGTGCCTCTTCGCTTTCCTTCATCTGTGCATTTTCGAGCACAAAGCGGGTGAGCAGTGACAGCATATCGTGCTGATAGAGACGACTGTCTTCGCCTTCCTGGATAAGAGGCTCGTAGCCCAAAGCCGAAGCCTTGGCTAATGCAGCCTTATCCTTCAGCGACAGGGTGAAAAGTTCACGTGCCTTGGTACTGTATTCGCTCTGTGTCTCTTCGTCAAAGTCGGAGATGTGGCTGTCGGCCATAGCCAGATATGCCGAACCCATGACGGCGTTATAGACGGCATCTTCGACAAGTCCCTTGTGCGGGAAAGGTGGGAAATTGGCGATGCGGAAACTGTCGGGGTCAAGATCGCATTTGGTTTCGACGATGGTGATCCACGCCTTGGCAAGATGAGGGAAGTTCTTCTCCTTCTGTGCCTTGTCGTAGATCTTCTGTGCCTCATCGATCACCTTGCGGGGCATATCCTTCTGCTTGAGGTCAGAGACGTTGTTCCAAAGTTCATTGTAACTTTGGCCGTCAGAACTGAAGATGTTCATAATGTTCATGATAATAGTCAGAGTGGCAATAAAAAAATTCCGTTTCATGATGCAAGGATTTTATAGGGATTAGATCGGGATGGAAGGTGTCTCCATCCCGATTGTGTGGCAGACTGGCTTATTTCGACTCCTCTGCGATGTTCAGCGGGTCGGAGAGGGTGGCACCCACATGTTCGCTCACCACCTTCGGGACATCCTCGACGGGAATGGCCTCGTAGCGATAGGGGAGGGTGACATTGCCAAGATCGTCGGGCTGTTTGAACTTCTCGGTATAGTGATTATCGACAAAGACGAAAGCCTTGGCATCCTTTTGCGAGAAGATTTTCTTGACACCTTCTGCAAAATAGCAACCCTCGATGCGGAACTCGGCCTGGAAGCGTGGATTGGCGGCTGCCGAATTGCCGGCGCAGGTATAATAGTCGTTGAGCAGATGAATGGTGCCGAAACGTACCATAGGCATACGCTGGTCGCAACCTTCGCCCCACTCACAGAAGGCGTATGTGACGTTCAGGTTGTCCTCGCCATTCTGTTCGGCACGATCGCTGGAACCTACGAGGTTGGTGTTAGCGTGGATGTAGGTGCGCTCAGAGTAATGGAAACGACACCACGATACGGTGATGAAGTCCGAGAAGCTGTTGATGTCGAAGTTGCCGTCCATGCCGTCGCAGAAATCCACATGGTCCACCCATACGTGCTTCGAACCGCGGCTGAGGGTGAGCAGGTCGTTGCCACCTACGTCAATAGCACCCGGCCCTTGCAGGGACAGGTTGCGGATGATGATATTCTGGCAGTTGGAAAGACTGAAGAGACCAGCATTGCGGAACTTCTCTTCGGGATCCTGCATCTTGTCGATGAGAGTTTGACGTACAAGGTATTCGCGTGGCTCGCTCACGCTCTTGCCATTCGAAAGGGTAAGTTTCTCTTTGGCTTTCGATGTGTTCTGTTCGAGCACCTTCTTGTCGTTCATTAGTTGATGTAACTCAGGCGAAAGATAGAACTCGGTGCAGACGCGTGCATTGTTGATGCCTACGATGGTCTTGTTCTGCAGGTCCTTCAGCGACATGGTACTGCTGACAACGAAGTCGCCCTTGCTGCCATCGAAAATGATGATGTCGTTCTCGTTGATGGCCTTGATGATGGTTTTGCGCATGTCGCTGCCCGTGCTGGTGAGCGTGATGGTACTGGGGCTGGCTACGGCCTTGCCGCCTGTAACGCGGTAATCGTCACCCGAGGTGAGCGTCGTACAATTTGCCCAGCCGAAGGGTCGGTTGAGGTCTGGATGCTGTGCCGAGAGAGAGGTGGCGAGCATCGACAGTGAGAGGATGAGTGTTAGTGGGTGTTTCATAACTATAAGACGTGTTTCGCAAGGTAAGTTTAATATATATATATTTAAAAGGTATTAAAAGGGTATTAAAAAAGTGTAAACAGGATAGGGACGATTGACTCAAAACGTAGTGATTTGAATCGATGAAAAAACACGAATTATCATTTGTTCACGAATTCCGAGGGATGGGGTTAAGGGATTTGGGGATTGGGAGTTCGATAATTCATGAACAGGAATGATAATTCGTGTATTCGAAAAGGTCTATGTTAACCTTTTATCACTTGCCGTGACAGTTCTTGTACTTCAGGCCCGAGCCACATGGACATGGATCGTTACGTCCTACGTGAGGCATTGTGCCCATGGGCTTGCGCTGCACGGTGTTCTGTCCGTTGGCACCGGCATGGATGGCCTGCATACGACTGAAGTCGGGACGCTGGCGCTGGTCACCTGCTGTACGGAACTGTGGCGGGAATGGTGGCGGAGGTACAGGACGCGAAGGAGCATCTTCGCCCTTATTCTGTCCCATGGCTGCCATCTTGCGCTGAGCAGCGGCTTGCTGCATCTGCTGACGCTGGGCAGCGGCGGCCTGCTGCTGTGCAATCTCTTCTGGAGTAGGCTCGGGCAGGTGAAGCTGTCCACGCATCAGCACCGAAACGGCCTTTGAGTTCATCTTGGTCACCATACGCTCGAAGATGTGGTACGACTCCAATTTGTAAATAAGGAGAGGATCCTTCTGCTCGTAGCTTGCGTTCTGGGTATTCTGCTTCAGGTCGTCGAGGTCACGCAGGTTCTGCTTCCAAGCCTCGTCGATGTTGTGGAGCATAATGACCTTGAGGAAGGTCTTGCTGATCGACTTTCCATCAGTCTCGGCAGCCTCCTGGAGCGGAACGGGAATCTGATAGACGCGCTTGCCGTCGGAGATGGGGATGATGATGTTCTTGATCTGTCCGCCATCCTTGACCTGCTCCCAGATCTCCTTGAGGCGTGGAGTGACCTTATCGGTCAAATCCTTCATGTGGCGATTGAAGCTTTCCATACCGGCCTTGTAGATCTTCTCGACCATTTCTTCGGTCTTGAGGCGCTTGGCTTCATCTTCGGTGAACGGAACTTCGACACCGAAGTGACGCAGCACGTCGAGCTGCAGAGCCTCGAAGTCGTTGTTCATACCGAACTGTTCGATGAGGTTGCCGGCTACACTATATGCCATGTTCATGAAGTCGATGAAGATTCGCTCACCCATGAGGGCGTGGCGACGCTGGGCATAGACTACTTCACGCTGCTTGTTGAGCACATCGTCGTATTCGAGCAAGCGCTTACGGATGCCGAAGTTGTTCTCCTCGACCTTCTTCTGTGCATTCTCAATCGACTTGTTGAGCAGCGAGTGCTCGATTACATCGTCTTCCGACATACCGAACATCTTCGAGTCCATGATCTTCGAAATCTTGTCCGAACCGAAGATACGCATCAGATTGTCTTCGAGCGAAACGAAGAATACCGACGAACCTGGGTCACCCTGACGACCTGAACGTCCGCGCAACTGGCGATCGACACGACGTGATTCGTGACGCTCGGTACCGATGATGGCCAGACCACCTGCCGCCTTTACTTCGGGCGACAGCTTGATGTCGGTACCACGACCTGCCATATTGGTGGCGATGGTTACGGTCGAAGTCTGACCGGCCTGTGCTACAATGTCGGCCTCACGCTGGTGCAACTTGGCGTTGAGCACGTTGTGCTTGATGCCACGCAGTTGCAGGGCTTTCGAAAGGGTTTCCGAGATTTCTACCGAAGTGGTGCCGACCAGTACTGGACGACCTGCCTTGACATATTCCTCAATCTGTGCGATGACAGCCTTGTACTTGGCACGCTTGGTCTTATATACGCGGTCGTTCATATCTATACGAGCCACGGGGCGGTTGGTGGGGATGGTCACCACGTCGAGTTTGTAGATGTCCCAGAATTCGCCTGCTTCGGTCTCGGCAGTACCGGTCATACCCGAAAGTTTGTGGTACATGCGGAAGTAATTCTGCAACGTAATGGTGGCGAAGGTCTGTGTGGTGGCTTCGATCTTGACGCGTTCCTTGGCTTCAACAGCCTGGTGCAAGCCATCGCTCCAGCGACGACCCTCCATGATACGACCTGTCTGCTCATCGACGATCTTGACTTTGCCGTCTTCCGAGATGACGTAATCAACGTCTCTGTCGAACATGCAGAATGCCTTGAGCAACTGATCCACGGCATGTACACGCTCGGCCTTGGTGGTGTATTCGGTCATGATCTTGTCCTTGCGCTCGAGTTTCTCTTCCTTCGAAAGGCTCTCGTCATGCTCGATTTCGGCAAGTTCTGAACCTACGTCGGGGAGCACGAAGAACTTGGGGTCTTCAGAGCTGCCTGTCAGGGCATCGATGCCCTTATCGGTCAGATCGACCTGCTTGTTCTTCTCCTCGATGGCGAAGTAGAGAGGTTCCAGGGCCACAGGCATCTCCTTCTGGTTGTCCTGCAGGTAGTAAGCCTCGGCGCGCAGCATCTCCTGCTTGACACCTGGTTCCGACAGGAACTTGATGAGGGCAGAGTTCTTTGGCCATGCACGGAAGGCACGATAGAGTTGGGTAGCACCTTCGTCCTTGATGTGCTTGTCGGGGTTGTTCACCTTCTTCTTGGCCTCGTTGAGCAACTGGTTGGCCAAAGTCTTCTGCAGACGAACCACGTTCTCTACACGGTCACGGTAGGTTTGGTAAAGTTCCTCGTCGGAATATTCCGAAGTACGTGGCGTAGGACCGGAGATGATAAGAGGCGTACGGGCATCGTCGATCAACACGGAGTCGACCTCATCGACGATGGCGAAATTATGTTCGCGCTGTACGAGGTCCTCGGGATGGGTGGCCATATTGTCGCGCAGGTAGTCGAAGCCGAACTCATTGTTGGTGCCGAATGTGATGTCGCAGTTGTAGGCCTGGCGACGTTCGTCCGAATTGGGCTGATAGCGGTCGATGCAATCGACGGTCAGGCCATGGAACTGGTAGAGTGGTCCCATCCATTCGCAGTCACGCTTGGCGAGGTAATCGTTCACGGTTACAACGTGTACACCATTATGAGTCAAGGCGTTCAGGAAGACTGGCAGCGTAGCCACAAGTGTCTTACCTTCACCAGTTGCCATCTCGGCGATCTTGCCTTGGTGAAGCACGGTGCCGCCGAAGAGCTGAACGTCATAGTGAACCATATCCCAGCGTGTGGGGTTGCCGCCTGCAATCCACGTGGTCTTGTAGATGGCCTTGTCGCCGTCGATGGTGACAAAGTCACGAGTGGCAGCCAGGTCGCGGTCCATCTGTGTGGCTGTAACCTCCACAGTCTCGTTGTTGGCAAAACGGTAGGCCGTGTTCTTGACGATGGCATACACCTCGGGAAGGTATTCGGTGAGCTTTGCTTCTTGTGTCTCACGTACCTTCTTCTTGAGTTTGTCCACTTCGGCCCAAACGGCCTCACGCTTCTCCACCTCAAGGTCCTCGACGGTGTCGCGAAGGTGTTGTATCTCTTCTTTGTCGGCCTTCACGCAGGCCTCCAGGTCTTGCATGATCTGCTTGGTGCGGGCACGCAGCTCGTCATTGCTAAGTTTTTCGACGGCAGGGTAAGCAGCCTTGATCTTCTCCACCCATGGCTGGATGAGTTTCATGTCGCGGCTCGACTTGTCGCCGAAGATTTTCTTTAAGAAATCGTTAAATCCCATGTATTCTGTTATTATTGTTGTTTTTGTTTCCGTTGTTTTGTACTAGATTTTCTAGGAGCTCTAGATTTTCTAGATGCTCTAGATTCTCTAGATATTCTAGATGTTCTAGTGAAAAATTAAAATAGCGGCAGTGCGCGGCAAGCGCTTGGTGCCCTGATCCTGATGATCTTGGCAACAGTCGGGGCGATGGTTGTAGCCTCGACAGGAGCGTGGATGCGCTCAGCCTTGACCAGTGAGGGGGCAAAAATGATGGCAGGGCCAGGATAAACGTCAAAACGTTTCTGTGGCTGGGGACGACTGTTGTCGTCAAGTCTGAGGTTCCATCCTGGTTGAAGGATGATGACTAGATCGCCACCGCCATTCTTGCGGTAACTATTGCGGATGCGTTCGATGCGTTGGCTGTAGTCTTCGTGAAGAAGTTGCTGGGCTGTAAAGACCTCATCGACACCACTGAAGAGTGCCACGAATTTTGCAGCCTCACGGGCAACGTCGTCCAGTTGCAGTTGCTTCTGTTCGATGAGCTTGTGATTGAGGTAAATCTGGTTGTCTTCGAAACCTTCAATCCACTGTCCCTGTCCATAGAGCGAATTGAGCTGGATGTTGAGCAGGGCTGTGCATCGGTTGGCGTTGAATTCGCCCAGCGAAAGGCCCAGTATCTCATCCGTATCCTTTCGGGTGTCGCCTGTCCCCATCACGTAGATGAGGGTGTTCTTGAGGCCTACTTGCTTGTCGATGAAGTTGAGCAGTTCCTCCAGTGTCTGGTCGAGGCGCAGATAGGTCTCCTCTAGTTCGCAGGGATAGACCTCCTTGGCAACGTGCTGATAGGTGCCGGCATAGAACGTAAGCTGCAGCATGTCGGTACGTTTCTCGGCAGTGCCTACACGTCCGTTGTTGATGAAGAGTTGCGCCATCTTGGACACCGCCTCGTTGATGACGGGAGAGGTCTTTATCCAGCTGTACATCACCTGCTTGCTTTCCTGGAACTTATGGGAGAAGTAGGGGTTGCAGGGCTGATAGGGCGAAAGGGCGCATACGCCGTTCTGTGTCAGCAGCTGCGAATCCCACCCCTTGCTCTCGGGGTCGCAGAAGAGCGGGCGATTGTTGTTCAGGTTGGTGACATACGAGGGGAAATCCGTATAATATGTGGTCGAACACCAGTTGCCTCGCTTGTCATCCACCCAGAATGCACCATCCGACGAATGGCCGGCAGTGATGAGTGCCTCGTGTGCATTGGGTGCAATGCTGTAGATCTTGCTGTTCTGCATCGAGGCAAGTTTCAGTTCGTCGGCTATCGTGCTGCTCAGAAGGGCGCGTGGCGACCAGTATCCATCGGTGGAATTACCGATATACTTGACATCGAAGAAGATAGGACGGCGGCGCAGTGTCTCTTTGTCGAAGGAAAACTCCCCGCTGATGCCATTCTGAAAAGGATAACTGCCCGTAGCCAATACGGCAATTGCAGCTGTGGCATCGGGATGATCAAGTTCGAAGGTCACCTGGTCATAGACTCTTCCTTCTTGCATCAGGCGGCGAAAACCTCCTTGTCCGAAGCGGTTCTGTAGGATGTCGAGGTAGTCGGTGCGCAGTTGGTCGATGGTGATGCCGATGATGAGTCGCGGCATCGTCTGGTTTTCACTACTGCTCACACTGGCAGCAGGGTAGCGCTGGTCAGCAGCAACTACATAGGCTGGCAGCGCTTGGAGCGCCGTCAGCAGCAGGGCCAGTTGGGCAAGTGTCTGTATCTCTGTCTTATGGGAATTCATGCGAAGTTCAGAACCTTGAGCGAAGCGAACTGTCAAACCTCATGTAACTGCGGAGCAACAGGGTCGCCAACAGCAGAAGGAAGGCGGGAGGACAATATTGTCCGATGATCCAATCGAGGATCACATATGCGATAATCAGTGCAAATGTTATGCCAAAATAGATGCTGCACCATTTCTTCAAGCCATTGAACCAGATGAGGACTGCCATAATGACATGCGTCGGCAGGAGCCAGAAGCAGTTCAGGTTGCTGTCAACGGCTGGATGTAGCGAGAAGAAATTCAGGAACCACACGATGCATCCTGCCAAGCCTACAGCCAGGAGCAGCAGGGTGTCAAAGGAGTTTGCCAGCACGGGCACTTTGAAGGGACGTCTCTTCTGCTCGGCATCTTTCTTCTTGTGCCATTCCCATGCCGAGATGACGAGGGCGACGAGGAGCACTATGCCAAAGACGGTGTTCGGAGCAATGCGGTCGGGAGCTGCAATCTTGGCTGCAATGTCGGGCCGAATGGTGAGCAGCGTATCGCTTTCGGTCACAAATGGCACATGCCAACGGTTTGAGGCTGTGGACTTCTCGACCTTGGCATTGCTGACTGCCAGACTCAGGTAATCGGGCAGGAACATCTGCTCCTCGAACCAGGCTCGCTGGTCGGAACGAGCGGCTACGGCCAAAGCGATGCCGAAGTCGAGCCAGTTGTTGCGGTGCGTCTTCTCCTGCACCATCTGACGTAGGGTGATGTCCTTCACCCACGCTGTGTCGTAACGCAGCGTATTGCCCACCGAAGCGTTGATGAGGTGATAGGGTCGGGTGGCGCAGTTGTCGAAGAAATAGGAATAGCGGTAGGTGCGGTTTTCAGGCAGGTAGTTGATGAGGAGTCTTTGCAACATGTCCTTTGCCTGTGCCGAGTCGAGGCGCAGCCACTGCTCGGTCATACCCAGTCCGCGCTGTCGGTATTCCTCGATGAAGCTTTGTGTATAGACGGCCCCCAGCTGGTAGTCGGTCTCGCCTTTGACGAAGCGATAGATGAAGTGGGGGGTATTAAACGAAAAAACTCCGTAGTGGAAGGTGACGTCCATCTGCGGATTGCGCTGATCCTGGACACGCAAACCAGTATGCCCGAAGCGTTCGTACGCATCGGGTCCGGGGGAACAGGTCAGCAAACTGATGCGCAACGAGTCGGAGAAATCTATTTGCGCACGCGCGGGTAAAAAATAAGTCAGCGCCAGTAACGCTGCTACGAGAAGTTGCTTCATAGACCACATAACAAGACATCCACGTGCGTAGGTGTGCCCATGGATGCCTCATTTCGAATGGGGAATGGTGATTAAAAGGTAAAAGGGGTTACTCCTTGGCCTTCTCCACCGATGCTTTACGGAACTCCTTCAGGAGATTGATGAGTTCGAGGGCGTTCTTGCGGGCACGGAGGCCGGCAGCCTTGTTGCCCTTTACAGCCTGTGCAGAAGCGTCAGCAGCGAAAGCGGCTGAAAGTTCATTGATTTTCTGAACCAATTCTTCCATAGTGTTAATTAAAAATTATTAGTGTTTATGTTGTGTCTTATTTTGGGAAAAACCCGGTCTTTGACGTTGCAAATTTAATAAGAATATTCGATAACTCACAAACTTTTCGCGAAAAAATTGTACTTTTGTTGCATTTTTTTGTAGTTTTAGGCTTTTTTTATACTTTTTAAGGTTCAAAAAAGTCCAATTTAACAAAAAAAAGACTACCTTTGCCGCGGAATTCTTTAAAAAGACAATAGGATGCATTACGCTATCATAGCGGCCGGAGAGGGCTCGCGCCTTCGTGATGAAGGAATCCTCTTACCTAAGCCATTGGTCCCTCTAGCAGGGAAGGCTATGGTGGATAGGCTGATGGATGTCATGCTGCATTGCGGCGCCGAAAGCATCTCGGTGATCTGCAGTTCTCAGATGCCTGAGGTGAATCAGCACCTGATGGCATACCGTGACAGCCATCCCGACCTTGCGATGAATCTCATTGTCGAAACTACACCGAGTTCCATGCACAGCCTTGCACGTCTGTCTGCTGTCATTCCTGAGGGCAAGGTCTGTGTGACTACCGTCGATACCATCTTCCACGAGCGGGAGTTTGCCGCCTATATTCAGGCTTTCGAACAGTGCCAGGGTGGCCTCTTCGCCGTCACTCCCTTTGTCGATGACGAGCGGCCCCTTTGGGTGGCTTGCTCCAAGGAGGCAGGGACAACCTTTGGCGGACGCGTCTGTCCCTTGATTCATGGATTCTTCGACGACGAGGCCCAGATGGCCGACGATGTGTGGCACTTCGTCAGCGGTGGCATCTATGGCCTCGAAACCGCCACGGCCTGGCCTGTGTTGCACCAATGCCTGGCCGAGGGTCAGAGCAGGATGCGCAATTTCCAGCGTGCGCTGGTTCGAGCCAACGTTCCTCTGTCGGCCTACGTCTTTGGCAAGGTGATGGATGTCGACCACGCCTCCGACCTCAGGAAGGCTGAGGTCTGGCTCGACGAGTCGCTCAAGACTCGCTCGATCCTTGCCGTCCACCGTGCACCCGAATTCTCACCCAACCTGGCAGTGAGCGACGCTGCCATTCTCCAGCTTGTGTCAGCAAAGCTCGAAGAGGAAGGTTGTCATGTCGAGGAAGTGGACGAAGACGTGTTCGGACGAATGACCGACGATGAACTGCGTTCCTACGAACTTGTGGTCCATATGATGCGCCGCATGTCGTCACTCCTCAAGTTGCAGCGCCTTGGCCTGCCCGCTGTCAATGCGCCTCAGTCGGTGCTCAAGGTGGCCAAGAGCCGTGAGATGACGCTCGAACTGCTTCAGCAGGCGGGCATTGCCGTACCTCGGTGGTGGGCCTACGAGGCATCTGAAGACCAGATGTTCCAATGTGAACCTGAGCTCCAGCAGCTGTTGCCCGGATGGGTGAAGGTGATGCGCGAAGGCGGCACGCGCCACGACGATGTGACGTGGGTCGAGACGCCTCTTGAGGCCGATACGCGAGTGATGGAGCTTGTTGCCCAGCGTGTGCCCGACATCGTGGTGACTCGACACGTCGAAGGCGACCTGCTCAAGGTCTATGCCGTGATGCCCGATTTCGTCTATGCGTTCTATCCGCAGGAGATGAACTACACCAAGTTCGGTACCGCCGAGCAGCACAACACTGCCCTGGCGCATATCAGATATCGTGAAGAGGAACTTCATACCATCGCCTGGGGCATTGCCCGGACTTTTGGTATCGAGATCTTCGGATTTGATGTCATCGTTGAGCCCGATGGACATATCGTGGTGATCGATGTCAACGATTGGCCCAGTTTCTCGGCCTATCGTCAGAAAGGGGCTTCGGCCATCGCCGCACTGATTACCAAAACATTGGAAAAAATAGAGTAAGATGACCGAAGCGGACAAGATACAGTATCGGGCAAGCCTCAAGCATCCCGATGTCGAAGAACCCATCGACCTGTGGTTCTATCGTCCCGTGGGCTTCCGCGTGGCGCTTCTTGGACGCCGTTTCGGCTGGACACCCAACCAGATTACCATTGCGAGCATCTTCCTTGGCGTCGGTTGTGGCATCCTTTGCTATCCGCAGGACCTTTGGCTCAATCTTCTGGCCATTGTTCTGCTCATTCTTGCCGACATCGGCGACTCGGCCGATGGACAACTGGCCCGTCTCACCCATCAGTACAGCCAGTTGGGACGCATCCTCGATGGCGCAGCGGGCGACTTCTGGTTCGCGGCCATCTATATCGCAATTGCCCTTCGGCTCACACCCGAATGGGGAATATGGTGCTGGGTGATGGCCATCATTACCGGCATTTGTCACGCGCAGCAGGCTGCCATGGCCGACTATTACCGACAGTTCCACCTGTTTTGTGTCAATGGCAAGCAGGGCTCCGAACTCGACGATGCAGGCGACGTGGCACGACAGTATGCCGAGACGAAGTTCTCTGCCGACCCAGTCCTCAAGGTTTTCCTCTGGTTCTATCGCAACTACACGAAAGGGCAGGAGAGGCTGACTCCTCGGTTCCAGAAGCTGAGGAGGAGGTTGAGAGAGGAGGCTTTGAAGGGTTCGAAAGGTTCGAAGGGTTCGAAAAGTTCGAAAGGTGAAGAGAGGGGTGAAGAAGGTTTTTGGCAAAGCCTGAGGCAGCAATCCCTGCCGCTGATGCCCATTGCCAATGCGCTGACGTTCAACTGCCGCGCCATCACTCTGTTCATCGCGCTGATGCTCGGTATGCCCTGGCTCTATTGGGCTGCCGAACTGACCATCTTCAATGCCCTCTGCATCTATATGGTGTGCAGGCACGAGGCAATGTGCCGCAAGGCCTTGCTTCGACTTAATTGACGACACGGGAGATGAAGGCTCGCACTAAACCTCTGCTCAAGGCTGCCATATTCGTCATCTGCTGTCTCCTGCTGGGCTATATGGTATGGAAGGCAGGTCCTATGCAGCTTTGGCATACGCTCTGCTCCATGCCGGGCACCATTGCTATCTGTATCCTTGTCTGGGCAGTGGGATATCTGCTCAATGCGGCGGCTTTCCGCCATGTCTTGATCGGCACAGGCACCCGTCTCGGTTATCTTGAGACGCTCGGTGTCACCATTTCGGGCTATGCGCTCAACTACATCACACCCTTCGGACTCCTTGGAGGAGAACCTTATCGGGTGTGGGTGCTCAAGCGAACGATGGGCATCGAACGGGCCACACAAGGTGTCGTGCTCTATTCGATGATGCACATCGCCTCGCATTTCCTCTTCTGGATCCTGGCTGCCTTCGTGGCACTGGCCACAGCCACCATCTCGCGTGGACAGGATCGTATCGGATGGGACGAGACGCTTTGGGTCGCAGGTTTGATGTTCGTATGTGCCATGTTGCTGTTCCTGTTCTGGCGGCTTTACCGCCGGGGCATTGCGCTGAAGTTTATGCGCCGTTGGGTCAACTGGTCATTGCTCGACCCATCGCTCCTTCCCTCGGGCCGATTCATTCGTGCCTTGTTGCTCGAATTGTCGAGCCGTCTTGTCAACGTCATTGAATATTGGCTTGTGATGCAGGCCCTTGGTTATTCGTCATTCGGATATGCCGATGCCCTGCTCGTTGTAGCCTTCTGTTCACTGTTCGCTAATATCCTGTTCTTTTCGCCCATGCAGATCGGAACACGCGAAGGCGGCATTCTCCTCGCACTCCAATATCTGCTCACCGGCCATCTGCTGCCTGTGGCGCTCACCATCAGTTTCGCCACGCGCATCCGCGAGTTCTTCTGGATAGCGGTCGGGTTGGCCATCATGAAACGCAAGTAATAAAAATATAATATAATATATGAAGGGTTTAATCTTTGATTACGGTGCCACCATTGATAGCGGAGGGCGGCACTGGTCTGAGGTCATCTGGGAGGGCTATTGCCAGGTGTCTCTTCCTGTCACCAAGGATCATTTCCGCGAGGCTTACATCTATGCCGAGCGATATGTACAGTTCACACCCGTCATCCAGTCCAGTTATAACTTCTTCGAACTGATGCAGGCGCGTATCGGCATTCAGATTGATTACCTGATTAACCAGGGTCTGCTCAACGAGGACATCCTCCAGGCAGCGCTTAAGATTTTCAGCGAAGGCGAAGTGCCCATCATCGACAATATGCAAGAACTTGCCCAGCACTTTGTCGACATCATCGCAGGCTATTGCTACGACTATGCGCGGCGATGCACGCTCGACAACATCCCCTTGCTCGAAAAACTTTCCGACTGTTACGAGATTGCTCTGGTGTCCAACTTCTATGGCAACCTGGCATCGGTCATCCAGGACTTCGGCCTGAGCCGCTGCTTCCGTGTCGTCATCGATTCGGCGGTGGTAGGCGTTCGCAAGCCCGATCCCGAAATCTTCCAGCTTGCCATCGACAAGCTTCACCTTGACCCGAAGGATATCACCGTCATCGGTGACAGTTACAAGAAGGACATCGAGCCCGCACGCAAATTGGGCTGCAATGCCATCTGGCTCCGTGGTTCCAGTTGGGACAATTCCGACAGTGTCATTGAATATGAACCCACTGTCACCTCCCTGCTCCAACTCTTCGATATGCTTCAGAAGAATGCCTGATGGTTCACGATTCGTCAACGATAGAATATGTCCGCGCTAAATAGCACGGACATATTCGTCTTTATCTCCGACCACTCGGAATACTCTGATTACTCGGAATACTCTGATTACTCCGATTACTCCGACTATTCCGACTATTCCGATTACTCCGACTACTCCGAAAACCTCCGAATACCCAAAAGTAGGTATTTTTCCGAAAAATAGCACCAAGTTATCGAAAAATAACTTATCTTTGCAGCGTTAATTGATAAAAGCACATACGAAATAATTAACTGTTAATTGTTAATTATTAATTGTTAATTATTAATTGTTAACTGTTAATTATTAATTGTTAATTGATTATATGACTCTAAAGGACCTCAAGATAGGACATCGGGCCATCGTCACCGTCGTGGGCGGTGAGGGTGCATTGCGTCAGCATTTCCTCGATATGGGCATCGTCCCAGGCATCGAGGTCACGCTTATGAAGTATGCCCCCATGGGCGACCCGATGCAGATCTTACTGCGCGGCTATCTGCTCACACTTCGCCTTGCCGATGCCGCACAAATCGAAATCACTACCGACATCCCCGTCGCTCCTCCCAAACCCCAGCCGCGTGGCGACGAGATTCCACACCCTGGTCTCGGCGAGCCCGGTCGCTATCACGAGGAAGACCAGCGTCGTCGTGAGGAGATTCGCGACAAGGAGGCAGCCAAGCATCGAAGTTCCTCTCGCCAGAACAAGGATGGAGGAAAAGTCGCACAGCAGGCCAATCTGCTCACCTTCGCCCTTGCCGGCAATCAGAACTGCGGCAAGACAACGCTCTTCAACCAGCTCACCGGCTCCAACCAGCACGTGGGCAACTTCCCCGGCGTTACCGTCGACAGGAAGACGGGTGTCATCCGTGGCTATTCCAATACTGAGATCACCGACCTTCCCGGCATCTATTCCCTTTCTCCCTATACTGCCGAGGAGATCGTCTCGCGTCGATTCATCCTCGACGAGAACCCTTCTGCCATCTTCAACATCGTCGATGCCACCAACATCGAACGCAACCTCTACCTCACGATGCAGCTCCTGGAACTCAACAAGCCCATGGTGCTTGCCATCAATATGATGGACGAGATGCGAGGCAATGGAGGTTCCATTCGTGTCAATGAGATGGAGGCGGCCCTGGGCATCCCTGTCATCCCGATTTCTGCATCCAAGAACGAAGGTATCGAAGAGCTCATCTCGCATGCCGTCCATGTGGCTCAGCATCACGAGACGCCCTATCGCCAGGACTTCTGTACGCCCGAGGACCACGATGGCGCCGTGCATCGCTGCCTCCATGCGGTGATGCACCTCATCGAACAGCATGCCGAGCAAGCCGGCATCCCCGTGCGCTTTGCTGCCACCAAACTCATCGAGGGCGACCCTATGACCATCGAGGCCCTGCAGCTCTCCGAAGGCGAAAGCCAGGCCATCGAGCACCTCATCCGTGAGATGGAGCAGGCACGTGGCCTCGACCGTGCGGCTGCCATTGCCGACATGCGATTCGCGTTCATCAAGGAACTTTGCGACAAGACGGTCGTCAAGCCGCATCGTAGTCGCGAACAGGTGCGCACCAATGCCATCGACCGTGTGCTCACGGGGCGTTGGACGGCATTGCCCGCCTTCTTCCTCATCATCGGCTTTATCTTCTACTTCACGTTCTTCTCGCTGGGCGGATGGATACAGGAGGAGTTCGGCACGCTGCTCGACTGGTGTGGCGAGGAACTCTCCGAACTGCTCACGCGGCTCGAAGTGAACCACATCGTCCGCTCGATGGTTGTCGATGGTGTCTATGCCGGTGTCTCGACGGTGCTCAGTTTCATGCCCGTCATCGTCATCCTCTTCTTCTGGCTCTCCATGCTCGAGGACTCGGGCTATCTTGCCCGTGTGGCCTTCGTGTCCGACAAGCTGCTGCGTAAGGTGGGTCTCTCGGGTCGAAGCATCGTCCCGATGCTCGTAGGCTTCGGCTGTTCGGTGCCTGCCATCATGTCCACGCGCACCCTTCCTTCGGCACGCGACCGCAAGCTCACCATCATGCTCACGCCCTTTATGTCGTGTACGGCCAAATATGCCATCTACGGATGGTTCTGCATGAAGTTCTTCCCTTCCAATGGCAGCTGGATAGTCATCTCGCTCTATATTCTGGGCATCCTTACGGGCATTCTCGTGGCTGCCATCCTGGGGCGTTTCATCTTCAAGGGCGAACCTGTGCCCTTCGTGATGGAATTGCCCAATTACCGTCTGCCTGGTGCACGCAATACGTTCCGTCTGATGTGGGAGAAGGCCAAGGACTTCATCCAGCGAGCTTTCACTGTCATCTTCCTGGCAGCGCTCGTCATCTGGTTCCTCCGCAACTTCAACTGGCATATGTCGATGGTCGATGAGACCGAAAGCATGTTGGCCGACATTGCTGGTGCCATAGCCCCGCTCTTTGCACCCCTCGGTCTGGGCGACTGGCGTTGGGTGACTGCACTTGTCTCGGGCTTCATGGCCAAGGAAAGTGTCGTGGGCACCATCGGTGTTCTCTTCCCCGGTGATGCGGGCCTCTATGAGATCATGACGCCCTCCCTTGCCTTCGTCTTCCTTGTCTTCAGCCTGCTCTATACGCCTTGTGTCGCAGCCATCGCTGCCGTACGTCGTGAACTGGGAGGCAAATGGGCGCTGATTGTTGTAATCCTGCAGTGTGTTGTCGCTTGGCTTGTCGCCTTCCTCGCACACCTCCTGCTTTCTGCTTTTTAATCTTCGAAAAATGAATCTGGCCACCATCATAGTTCTCCTCATCGTAGGCGCTGGCGCCTATTGGTCCATCGCAACCTTGCACCGCACGGGAGGTCGTCGGTGCGACGGCTGCTGTGGCGGCTGTTCCGATAGCCACTGCACGGTGCATCACGATCACTCCAAGTCAACGGCCTGCAAGGACTCGTGTCCCCATTGTCACGGCGAGAAGCAATCCTCCTGAATAAAAGAGCAGTCGTATGTTTCAAGTCATACGACTGCTCCTGTCATTAGATCAAAGTGCTTGAAGAGAGGAGGAGTGGGAGAGAGGTCAAAGTAATCCATTTCTGCTATCGGCAGACGAAAGTATTCCATAGCGTCATAACTTGGGTAGAGGCGTGGTAGTACCGGATTGTGTTCGAAAATCCAGCGCTTCGTTTCATCATCGACGTCAAAGTTTACCATTCCCGCACAGCGCACCGATATATTGTCTGCATAAGCCAGTATCTCCACATTCGGATTTTCTTTCAGTTCCCTGTAAACCGCTTTCCTGGCCGAAGTGGCGAAGTATAGCACGTGTCCTTCCTGCCGCATTATTTGGAATATGCGCAATTTAGGAAGGTGGCCATCGCTTGTAGCGAAAGCCACCTCATTGTGATCGCGCAGAAATTCAAGTGCTTTCTGCATCATCGTCGTTTACCAGTTGAGCGGTTCCTGAAGGATATTGCCATCAGTCATGGGGCTGTCTGCTTCTGTGAAGGCATTGGCCTTGTACTGGATGCAGAGCATTGTCAGATTTTCGCTGCCGGTGTTCTTCAGTGCACGCTTGCCATCGGGTGACACACGGATAATGGCGCCTTCGCTGACGGGGAAAATCTCACCATCTACCTGGTACTGACCTTCGCCCTTCAGGATGAAGTATAGTTCCTCGTGAGTCTTGTGGGTGTGCAGGAATCCGCTGTCCTGACCGGGAACGAGTGTCTGGAATGAGAACTCACTACCTGTTGCACCTACTGCCTGACCTCCAAATACCTTGCCCTGAATGGTCACATTTGGTCCCATTGGAAGTACGTGTTCGATAATCTCACTCATCTTGCCTACGCTTACTGCACTGTAATTCTTGCCAGTCTTGATTGTCTCAATTTGTTTCATAATTTTATTTGTTTAAAGGGTTATTTATTCGTTTTGACGGTGCAAAGATAGAGCAAAAAATTGGTTCCCGCAAGAAGGCACTTTTTCGTTCCATAGTTACCAAAAAGTTAGAATTGCTGATTCACAGCAATCCCCACGTAGTAACTTTAATATACTTTAACACTCACTATTCGAAACCATCTTACTCACTATTCGAAACCATAATACTCACTTTTAGTAACCATTTTGTCACATCGACTCTACAGAAGACAGTTTTCCACTCATCATCGTGAATAAATCATCATCAAAATAGCATCAGATACCGAAAATTTCCGTATTTTTGCACCTGCAACCCTTCAGAACCCCTCAGAACCCTTCATAACCCCTCTTACCCCCCCCGTTATGGCAGACTTCAAGGCAGAGTATTTGGCATGTCCCATCCGGCAGGTGATTAGCCGTTTCGGCGACAAGTGGTCCATGCTGGTGCTGTTCATGCTCCATAAGAGCGATACGGGCACGTTGCGATTCAACGAGATTCACAAACTGATGTCCGACTGCTCGCAGAAGATGTTGTCGCAGACACTCAAGAACCTCGAGCATTACAACCTCGTCCATCGCGAGGTTTTTCCACAGGTGCCGCCCAAGGTGGAGTATTCGCTCACCGAAACGGGCAAGTCACTTATGCCCTCACTCCTCTCTCTGGTCGATTGGGCACTCCAGCATTTCGACGACGTTGTCGTCAAGGATATTGTGCGTGAGTGATATTCGTCAAAGCAGGAAGCAGTTGAGGCATCCTATCAGGAAGCCCAGCAGGGCGCCAAACCAGACGATGGCCTTCAGTTCCTTCTTGGCAATGTCGTGGATGAGTTGTTCGGCCTCCATCATGTCCATCTCGTTGATGCGCCGCTCGATGATCTGACTGATGTCGAGCGCCTCGAGCATCTTCGGCAGCTGTTCCTCGATTACCGACTGGTAGAGCTGGATGATGGCGCGGCGTGTCGAAGCCACCTGTTCGGGGCGGTCCTTGATGAGGTCCTGCACGGGCATTCCCATCACCTGCGCCACGCCTTCGGCCACCAGTTTCACCGTCATTTCGGGAGCCTTCTGTTCCAGCATCTCGTCGATGTTCTTCGCCAGGTGGCTCTCCGTCGGACCTTGCACGAGGCTCAGCACCTTGTCCACACGGAACAGTCCCGCCACGCCGTGCTGCATCTTGTCCAACGCATGCTCCACGGCGATGTGGGCTATTTGTTTGCCCAGACCCGAATTCACCAGTTTGTCGGCCACCATGATCGACAGTTCCTGCGTGGCACTTTTCTCCAGCGTCACCAGTTCCTCTTCGGCCATATAGTGGCTCAGGTAGTCGCGCAGGGGTTCGCGGTCGTCGGTCAGTTTGGCCACGAGTTCGTCGAAGGCAATGCCCACCTTCTGGAGCATTTCGTCCGATAGCAGCGTCTCCTTCATCACGTCGTGGTTCATCAGGTTTGCACTGATGGCTTCGCCTATCGACGCCGCTATCCTTCCCTTCTCCTTCGGAATCACTCCTGGCGTGAACCAAACCCTTCGCCCGAAGATATGTTTTGCTTTATGAGGCCTGAACAGCATCCGTATCGCAATGTCGTTGGTCACATAGCCGATGCCTGCCGCAATCAGTGGCGTGAAGATGTAGTTTAGTGGGATCATAATTGTTTAGTAGTTATGCCAGGAATTCCTTGCTTCATTGTTTTGAGAGTCGCAAAAATGGATCTTGTCAGCTTGTTATTTGGTGTTGGTCTTTTGGGTCGTATGTCTGATGCGTTGCGCCTTTCTCCCATCGTCCTTGACGAGATAGGCGGATTCGGGCAATTCGGGCATCAGTAGGTCGATGTCGTTGATGCTGCCGATGGCTTTCAACAGCAGCAGGAAGGTGCTCAGCGACATGTTGGGCACCAGGCCATTCTCGAACTTGTGAATGGTATTGATCGTGAGTCCAGACTGTTCGGCCACGTCACGTTGGGTCATATGGGAACGCATACGGTAATCCTTGAATCGCGTGCCCAGCAAACGTACCAGTTCCGGTATCGAAAATTCATAATAATCTGTCATATCTGCTCCGCTTTATAAATTAATCAATCGAATGATTTAAGCCCTGTTTCCGTGCTTAACTTATACGATAGTTGTATTTATCGCTGCAAATATACGCATTATTTTTGAATTCCAAAATAAAAAGGGGAAAAAACACAGGTCGCACGTGTTTTTTCCTCCTTTTTAATTGTTGTTGGCTGAAAAGCTTTGTATTTTTTGCTGAAACATTACTCCATTTTCTTCGCATTAACAAGGCGAAGCGAGAAGTACATGGCCACACCCAGGATGACGAAGAGTCCGAGCGTTCCGACGAGGAGCGACAGGCTGGAGATGCAGAGCAGTACGTAGATGAAGATGTAGACCAGCGCCATGAACGAGCAGGCGGCCATTGCCACGTTCCGCTTCTTGATGATTGCATTCAGGTAAACGAATACCATACCCAGTATCATCAGCGCCGACACGAGGTAGGCCTTCTGGAAGCCTATCCATTCGCTGAACGAAAGCAGCATCAGATAGAAGAGCACCAGCGCCACACCGATAAGTATGTAGTTGAGCATATTGATCTCGCTGTTGACGCACATCTCCGCTACGAAGACGGCCACTAGCGACAACAGGATGACCAGGAAGGCATATTTCAGCGCACGGTTGATTCGCTTGTATTGCCCGCCTGTGATCAGCAGTTTGGTGCCAATGTGCAGAAGTTCGTACGATTGGTCGCGGGAATAGAACACCTGGTCCACGTCATTGCGGTTCAGGCTCGAAATCTTCCAGGTCGCCTTGAAGCCATCGTCGGTCACTTCGCGATTCGAAGGCAGCATGAATCCGATGAAGCTGGGGTCCTTGCAGTTGCCCTGCATCGTGAGGACGGAAACATTGCCGATAGGGGAGAGGTTGAGTTCGTCCGAGCCCTTCAGCTCTGTGGCGATATCGAAGGCGACGGCCTCGTTGCCCACCTGGTCACTCAAATCTATAATCTTGCAGACGAGCTCCTTGTCTGTGTTGAAGATATGTTTCAGATTGGAATTGCCATAGTTGTGGAATGATTGGTTCAGTTCGATAGCCTTGCCCCCGATCTTCACCTTCACAGCTTCCTCGATACCACGTTTGTCGTTGATGGCGATGATGACCTGGGTATTGCTCCAGTCGAAGCGCACGGGTTTCGAACTGCCCGCCATGGTGCCTGTTGTCTTCATTTCCTTCAGATTGAACATACCGCCGCCCGACAGCTTGGTCCGATAGACCAAGGCATCAAAGATGCCGCGATGCAGTACTTCGCTCTCCACATCCGTCGTCAGCTCGATGCGATCGGGAAGCACATACATGCAGGTGTAAGGCATAACGACGTTTTGAGAGTCTCTGACCACGGGCACGCAGAGGATGGGCCCGACGAAATCCTGTTTCCTGCTCCAGGTTTCAGCAACTTCGGTTTGTGTCTCATCCGACAACTTGATTCGTTCGCCGACGAGACCCATGATGCTGAAACTGATCACCCAGAATATCATTGACATAAGAGCGATAAGCAGGCATTTTTTGATGGTCTTTTCCATAATGATAAGGATTTTAGAAGTTTTTGACGCTGCAAATATAGGACAATATTTTATGAAATCCAAGGGCAAAACGTCTCGCGCGTGCAAAATATATATAAAAAACAATAAATAAAGATAAAATGTATATTTTGAGGCGCAGATTCGACGTCAGGTTTCTTGTTCAAATGACTTTTTCCGTAAATTCTAAATGCAATTTGATAAATGTGATTTTGATTTTTGTGATTTTTGTGATTTTTTACCTCTTAAATCGCAAAATTCGCACTATGTACTATGTCGGCCGTTAGAGTATTCCATCCCGTAGCATTGAGAACTCTGACGGCCGTTAGAGTATTCTATCACGTAGTGTCGGGTACTTTGTTGGCCGTTGTAGTACTCCATACTATCGCATTGCGTACTTTGTCGGCCGTCTAAATGCTCTCGCTAGTTGCGGAAGTACTATGTCGGCCGTGGGAGTATTTCCGCAGTTGTATCTAGTACTCTGTCGGCAGAGAGAGTACTCCATCTTGTAGCATCGGATACCCTGTCGGCCGTTGTAGTACTCCGTCTTGCAGCATCGGGTACTATGTCGGCCGTTGGAGTACTCCATCCCGTAGCATCGCAAACTCTGTCGGCCGTCACAATACTTGCGCGAAATGAGGAAGCATTCTGTCGGCCGTCAGAGTGCTTCCTCCAATTGAGATAGGTAAATTGGTTCAAAATATGACCTTTCGAACTTTTCTTAACCTTTCAGAACTTTTCAGAATCGCGAGCTTGCTCGCTCCTGAGCCATTCGAGTGCGGAAGTGCCGCAATAGCGCTTGAAGATGTGCGACATCACTACTTCCGACCGCCATCCGCAGCGACGGGCTGTCTCTTTGAGCAATTTGACGAGTTCCTTCTTCGTGGGGCTTTCGGTGCTAATCTCACCGATGCGCTTGCGAAGCCAGTCCTGTGCCTGCAGTACTCGCCAATGGGTGATCACATCTACGAGGCGTGTGCCCGTCAGCATATACCAGGCTGAACGTAGGTCTCGAACCTTGACATCCATCAGCAGCGCCACATCTTCCGGATAGATGAGCTTGTAATGCCTGAGGATGTTGAGGACTTCATCGACAATCACCTCGCCAGTTGGTTGTCGTGCGTGGTACATCTCCTCCACGCTCTCTACGATATGTTTCATTTTCTAAGGGATTTTTATTAAAGGACGAAAAATGGAGGGAATTGAATGGAGTCGCCCGATGGCGCCTCTGCTGCCTGGCTTACATTCATCATCTGTAAGCAAGCTTCCATCTGCTGACTGTCAGCCACCCAGCACCCCTATGGGGCATTCATTCAATCCCCTTAAAAATCGTTTCACAGCAAAATACTAAAATATATTTGTTTGTCCATTCTGTTCATACAGTATTTTATTGCTTACGCAAGAAATCTTTGTGGAAATCTTTAGAGGAAATAAATCTTGGTCAAGGATTTGTAGGGACAAACCTCCATTTCCACACTAGATTTCCTCCATGATTTCTATCCGAAGGATATAAACTTTTAAGAAGAATTTTATCCATAAAATATTGGGATAGACGTATTTTTTAATATTTTTCTGCCGAAGGCCATTTTCGATTTATGAAGATGTTGCCCCAACGGGGTGATGAAGAGTTTGGAAGGGACAGATGAAAGCTCGCTTTCAGATGGCTCTGCCAA
>Ga0310691_10000350_pt1 | contig 90712 bp, 73 predicted proteins | sample 176DNAGHGlowgp2_FD_203887 | JGI IMG/M metagenome (GOLD analysis project Ga0310691, IMG submission 203887) | Sheep rumen microbial communities from Palmerston North, Manawatu-Wanganui, New Zealand - 1766 DNA GHGlow gp2 (v2) (version 2) | ecosystem: Host-associated > Mammals > Digestive system >...
AACATGACCTTAAGAACAGGATTATGCACGTTGATTGGAACAAAGTTGAGAACGAAACCATATCCCAAAGTGCAAATCATGAAGTTCAAAGTGCAAAAGCTGGCGAAGAATTACCCCCAAAGTGCAAAAATTGCACTTTGGAAGAAGTCGCTCTACTTCGCATAGTGCAAAAGAATCCATCTGCTACCCAAAAGGAGATTGCTGCTGAAATTGGAAAGTCTGAGCGAACCGTCAAATCAATTACCATAGCGTTGCAAGAGAAGAACATTCTACGTAGAGTGAGTGGTAAAAGAAATGGCTATTGGGAATTTGTTGACGATTCAATTTAACAAAAGTCATATAATGGAAGAACAGAACAATCCAATTATTATATACCAAAGCGAGGATGGTAATACTCGCATTGAGGTTAAGCTTGAAAACGAAACTGTTTGGCTTACTCAACAGCAATTGTGCGATTTGTATTAGACGAGCAAATCAAACATCAGTGAACACATAAAGCACATCTTTGACGAAGGAGAATTAGATGAAAATTCAGTTGTTCGGAAATTCCGAACAACTGCAGAAAGTTACAAAGTTTAACTAAAAGTAAAATCCCGCATAACTACTTGAGTTATACGGGATTTCTATAATTGCTTGTTATTTGCTTATCAAACTTACTTTACCTCCTCGAAGTCTGCGTCCTCAGCGCCCTGCTGTGCAGAAGAAGAACCATTGTTCTGGCCTGCCTGAGCACCTGCTCCCGCATTGAAGCCTGCGCCACCCATGTCAGGACCTGCCTGAGCACCTGCGCCTGGCTGTGCGCCTGCTGCATACATCTTCTGACTTGCAGCCTGCATTACGGTGTTGAGCTCGTTGGTAGCAGCGTCGATAGCAGCGATGTCCTGTGCCTTGTGAGCATCCTTCAGCTTCTGGAGGGCAGCCTCGATGGCTGGTTTATCCTCAGCAGGAACCTTGTCAGCGTTGTCCTTCATGAAGTTCTCGGTGGAGAATATCATTGAGTCAGCCTGATTGAGTTTGTCAATCTTTTCGCGCTCCTTCTTATCGTTCTCGGCATTAGCCTCAGCCTCAGCCTTCATGCGGTTGATTTCATCCTCAGAAAGACCAGATGAAGCCTCGATGCGGATTTGCTGCTCCTTGCCTGTTGCCTTATCCTTAGCTGATACGTTGAGGATACCGTTGGCGTCGATGTCGAATGTTACCTCAATCTGTGGAACACCACGACGTGCTGGTGCGATGCCTTCGAGGTTGAACTGACCGATAGACTTGTTCTGTGCAGCCATTGGACGCTCACCTTGCAGTACGTGGATGGTAACTGCTGTCTGGTTATCTACGGCTGTAGAGAATGTCTCAGACTTCTTGCAAGGGATGGTTGAGTTAGCGTCGATAAGCTTTGTCATTACGCCACCCATAGTCTCGATACCGAGGGTAAGAGGAGTAACGTCGAGCAGTACGATGTCACCAACACCTGACTCCTTGTTAAGGATAGCACCCTGGATAGAAGCACCCACTGCAACCACCTCATCAGGGTTAACGCCCTTAGAAGGCTCCTTGCCGAAGTAGTTCTTTACGAGTGTCTGAACGGCAGGGATACGGCTTGAACCGCCTACGAGGATTACCTCGTCGATTTCGTTGTTAGAGAGACCTGCGTCGCGCATAGCGTTCTGACAAGGTACGAGACAAGCCTGGATGAGGTCGTGAGCCAACTGCTCAAACTGTGCACGGGTAAGGGTCTTTACGAGGTGCTTTGGCACACCGCCCTCTGCTGAGATGTAAGGCAGGTTGATTTCTGTGCTTGTAGAGCTTGACAACTCAATCTTAGCCTTCTCAGCAGCCTCCTTCAGACGCTGCATAGCCATTGGATCTTTGGTGAGGTCGATGCCCTCGTCGGCCTTGAAGCCGTTAGCCAGCCAGTCGATGATTACCTGGTCGAAGTCGTCACCGCCAAGGTGTGTGTCACCATTGGTAGAGAGTACCTCAAACACACCACCGCCAAACTCAAGGATAGAGATATCGAAAGTACCACCACCGAGGTCGAAGACTGCTATCTTCATATCCTTGTTAGCCTTGTCAACACCGTATGCCAAAGCGGCAGCTGTTGGCTCGTTGACGATACGCTGAACGTTGAGACCTGCTATCTGACCAGCCTCCTTGGTAGCCTGACGCTGTGAGTCAGAGAAGTATGCTGGTACGGTGATAACGGCGTCAGTCACCTCCTGTCCGAGGTAGTCCTCAGCGGTCTTCTTCATCTTCTGGAGCACCATAGCTGAGATTTCCTGTGGAGTGTACTTGCGGCCCTCGATGTCAACACGTGGGTAGCCGTTCTCGTTAACTACTGTGTAAGGAACACGTGTAGCCTCTTTAGAGCTCTGGTCATAGGTCTCACCCATGAAACGCTTGATAGAGAACACGGTGTTCTTAGGGTTTGTGATAGCCTGACGCTTGGCAGGGTCGCCCACCTTACGCTCGCCATCCTTTACGAAGCCTACAACGGAAGGCGTAGTACGCTTACCCTCAGAGTTAGCTATTACTACAGGCTCATTGCCTTCAAAAACTGCGACACAAGAGTTAGTTGTGCCAAGGTCGATACCAATAATCTTTCCCATAATCGTATAATTTTTTAGTTTTGTTTTGTTCGTTATATATTAATAAATAATGTGGAACGCATTCGTCCACGTCCCACATTTACAAACCTCGTGCCAACAAATTATGACAGGGGTGACATCTGCCAAGCAGCGACATTGTGTCACACTTTATGGCATAAAGTTAAAAAAAATAGCAAAAAATTTGGTAGTTTCGCCGAAAAGCAGTACCTTTGCACCAGAAAAGATAAAGTATTGGGATATGGTGTAATGGTAACACTGCAGATTCTGGTCCTGCCTTTCCTGGTTCGAATCCGGGTATCCCAACCACAAGGATCAGCGTTGTCTCAGTAAGACGACGCTTTTTTTGTTCTTATAGCGAATAACTGAAACTAAACAACAACATAATTAACAAGGAATCTATGAAGAAGACTATCTCAAACACTCTTAAAATGTTTGCTGTCATGTGTGCTATGTTGTCTGTCAGTGTGTCGGCACAGGCAGAGGGCTGGGATCAGCAGGTTTATGATGCCATTATGTCACGCATCAAGGCACCAACATTCAAGTCAAAGTTTTATCGCATCACCGACTTCGGTGCGAGCACCAGTGCTACGGCTGCCAAGAACCAGAAGGCTATCAACAAGGCCATCGCTACCTGTTCAAAGAAGGGTGGTGGTAAGGTCATTGTGCCAGCAGGACTGTATATGACAGGTGCCATCACGATGAAGTCTAACGTAAACCTCGTAGTGGAGGAGGGTGCAACCCTGCGTTTCGCTTTCGAGCGCGACCTCTATCCTAACGTAGAGACACGTTGGGAAGGCCTTAACATCATCAACTACCAGCCTTGCATCTATGCCGTTGACGCTGAGAATATCGGTGTGACAGGTAAGGGTGTGATTGACGGCTACGGCTCTAACGAGCGTTGGTGGTATATGAAGGGCAACAAGCATCATGGCTATCATGAGGGCGTTGACGAGTGGCAGGGTAAGGATGCTATAGGCACTCGTGCCGACCTGCTCAAGATGGCTGACAATGGTGTGCCAACAGCCAAGCGTATCTTTGGTAAGGGCAAGGGACTTCGTCCTCAGCTCATCAACTTCGTTCGCTGTCAGAATGCCATCATCGAGGGTGTTGAGTTGCGCGACTCTCCATTCTGGGTTATCCACCCACTGTTTGTGAAGAACCTCATCGTGCGCGATGTTACCATATACAATGAAGGACCTAACGGCGACGGTTGCGACCCAGAGTCTTGTGAGGACGTGCTCATCGAGAACTGTACCTTCCACACTGGCGACGACTGTATAGCCCTGAAGTCAGGACGTAATGCTGACGGACTGAAGGCTAATGTTCCTTGTAAGAATGTCATCATACGTGGCTGTAAGATGGCTGACGGACATGGTGGTGTGGTTATCGGTTCAGAGATTTCAGGTGGTTGTGACAATATCTTTGCTGAGAACTGCGAGATGGACTCACCAAACCTTGACCGTGTGCTCCGCATCAAGACCAACACCTGTCGTGGCGGTATCAACCAGAATATCTTTATCCGCAACATCAAGGTTGGCCAGTGCCGTGAGGCAGTAGTGCGCATCAACCTTGTATATGAGCCAAACGAGATTGCTGAGCGTGGCCACATACCAACAGTGCGCAACGTGTGGGTTGAGAACGTCAACTGTAACAAGTCACAGTATGGAGCCCGCTTCAACGGTCTGGAGGATGAGGCACAGATATACAATATCAACATAAAGAACTGTAAGTGGAACAACATCCAGAAGATGCCAGTTGAGGTTACGGGCAAGACTCGTGACATTAAGCTTGAGAACGTAAGCTTTGGCTGGTAATATCAGATTAGCAATACAGAATCCCATAAGTTCAAGGGTTGAGCTTATGGGATTTTTTTATTCCAGGGGCTCCGGACAATTATTCCGGAGGCTCTGGAATGTGTTTCCGGAGGCTCTGGACAATGTTTCCGGAGGCTCTGGAACAAATTCAGAATGGTGCTGGACTGTTTATTTCTATCCTTTCTCCAGTGAAGGGATGGGTGAATGACAGACGGGCTGCATGCAGAAACATCCTCTCTGCAGGAGTGTTTCCATAGAGTGGGTCGCCAAGTATAGGTCGCCCCAGTCCGTCAGGGTGGGCACAGTGAACTCGCAACTGGTGTGTTCGGCCAGTGAGTGGAAAGAGCCTCACTCTGTTTTCGTTTGTAAACTCATATCTCGTTATCGCCTCCTTGCCATCCTCGTAATCCACTCGTTGCATGGGTCGATTCTCAAAGTCAGCAGAGAGGGGGAGGGAGATAACCCCACCCCTTAGTCCCCTCCCGAGAGGAGGGGGATAATTACTATCACTTACTATCGCCACATATTCTTTGCACACAGAGTTTTCGCCCCACATTCTTTGCATCCTGACGAATGCCTCTTCCGTCTTGGCAAAGAGCAGTATGCCTGAGGTATCCATGTCGAGGCGATGGACGGCTAAGCCTACCCCGACCCTCCCTGAAGGGAGGGAGTCTCGAAGCATCGTCTGGGCATTGGGCAACTGGCGCTTTCCAGGCACAGAGAGCAGTCCTGCTGGCTTGTCGATAGCCACGAACCAGTCGTCCTCCCACAGTACCTTTATCTCACCTTTTGGGGTGTTGCGCATAAAGGGATATACCTTGCAGTCCTTGGGCAGCATATACCAAAGAATAGGCATACACTTAGCCTGGCAGGGTTCATAAAACTGCCCGTGGTGTCTTATGATGCCTTTGGGTGAATCGCCATACCAAAACTCGGCTATGGCAAGGGGATTCAGACCGTGCTGATTGGCATAGTTCAGTAGTTTGGGAGCGCAACATTCGCCAGTTCCGCCTGGTGGCACAGTTTGTTTCGAACCTGTTCGCCGGGCATAGTCGGTAAACACTTTAAGCACAGAAGCCTCGCCCTCCGCATTGTTATCTTCCTGTGGGGTGGGGGGAGGCGTGATGACAAACTGTGAGAAGAGCCAGCGTTGCAAAGCCTGTGAGCGCTCCTTGCGCTCCTGCTTCATCGCCTCCACTTCCCTTGTGCGCTTGCCCTTTGGCAGTAGGGCCTCAGCCTCTTTTATCTTGTGATTGAGTAGGGTTATCTCAGCCTCGTGGGTCTTGAAATAGCCGTCTGGTTGCAGATAGTCGAATATGGCAGGCACATAGCCCTCCCAGTCGCTTCTGCCCAATATCTGTCCTGAGTAAGCCTTGAGAAACTTCTCCTTTCCATCCTCGTCTTCATACACCAGGAACCCAAACATTTTTCCGCAATTCACCTCCTCACGCCATTCGGCATGGGCTTCAATATCCTTTATTATAAGGTCTCGGATTTGTTTATAGTTCATTAAGGTGTCTTTCTATCGGTATGCCACGATTGATGTCCTGGTTGTTCTTGTTCTTGTCTATCCAGCTGTGTATTATGTCCATGGCATAACGGGTGGCATGCTCCAGGGTGTCGCCATCCTGCAGCTTGCCCACTATGATGCTTGAGAATATGTCGCCGGTGCCAGGAAACTGCACTGGTATCTCGTCGTAGGGCAATAAGAAATACTTTCCGCTGAAGTGGTTGTAGCCCACCACGGAGTGCTGACCATCTATTATGCAACTGGTGATGATGACAGACATCGAGCCTATCCTCCTCACCTTGTTCACCAGTTCCTTAGCCTCAGTTGCTGTTATACCTTTTTCTTTATAGGGCATATTGGTCAGCAGACATGCCTCCGTATAATTAGGGAAACAGAGGTGTGCCACACTTAGCATCTCTCTCATGCAACGCACTGTGCCGTCGTTGGCTCCACCATACAGTTTGCCGTAGTCGCCCATTACGGGGTCAACGTATATCGCCGTACCCAAAGCAGCCTGTTCCCTGCAGTATTGTGCCACCATCTGCGCCTGTCTTTCGCTCGCCATGAATCCTGTCGTTATGGCATCAAAGCGAAATCCCAGCTCATTCCATTTCTCCAGTGCCTCCACTATGTAGTCCGTGCTCTCCATTATGGCATACTTGCCATAGGGGAAGGTATTGCTAATCAGCATGGTGGGCAAGGTAAACACATCGTGTCCCATATACGAGAAGATAGGCATCTGAGCTGCTGCTGCCACCTTTCCGTATCCGCACATGTCGCTTACTATGAGTATTTTGCTCTTTTTCATTATTTCGGTGCAAATTTACAACAAATTGGCGAAATGACAAATTAACTGACTGACAAATTGCATTTTCCCCCTTTATTTGTTTGTCTATGTGCTAGAAAATTATTACCTTTGCCCTGAAAATGAGTAAACTAAAACCAAAAACAGTACTTATATGAAGAAGTTTTTTACAGCGTGCCTCATGGCACTTTTTGTTGTGCCAGCCAGTGCTGACGTTCAGGTTAAGGAGAAGCTTAATCGTGCCCCTGTGGCAGTTAAGACCTCACAGGGCATCCTCGTTTCATGGCGCTATCTTGGTGCCGACGGCGATGCTACGTTCTCAGTTTATCGCAACGGCTCTCTCATAAAGGAGAGCATAGCCGATGTTACCAACTATCTCGATGCCGACGGTCAGCCTGGCGACACCTATAAGGTGGTGAGCAGCAAGGGCGGAGAGGCTGAGTGTAAGGCTTGGGACAATATGTTTACGAAGATAAGCATCCCTCGTCCTGCAGCCCGCAAGTCTATCACGGGCAACCTTACAGGTCGCTATCGCCCAGATGATATCTCCGTAGGTGATGTTGACGGCGATGGCGACTATGAGTTCATCGTCAAGTGGTTCCCTGACAACCAGCGTGACTCTGGTAAGGATGGTATAGCAAGTGCTACATACATTGACTGCTATAAGATGGACGGCACACAGTTGTGGCGCATTGACGTTGGCGATGGTGTGCGTTCAGGCAATCATACCACTCAGTTCCTCGTATATGACTTTGACGGCGACGGCAAGGCAGAGGTGATATTCAAGACTGCTCCTGACTCCAAGGACGGCAAGGGCAACTACGTTACTCAGGCTGGCGATGCAACCATCAAGGCTATTGCACCCACTACCGTTTCTGTAAACTCCAAGGGTAGGGTAACGGCAGGTGCTGAGTTCCTCACCGTTTTCAATGGCGAGACCGGTGCTGCCATGAAGACTATCTTCTACTCACCAGGTCGCTCTATGGAAGATTTCCCAACAGGCGACACTCAGCTGAACTCAGCATGGGGCGACAGCAACTACAACCGTGCAGAGCGTTATAATGCAGCTGTGGCTTACCTCGACGGCGTGGACAAGCTGCCAACAGCCATCATGGAGCGTGGCTACTATACAGCATGCTATATCTGGGCTGTTGACTGGGACGGTACAAACCTCAAGACACGCTGGCTGCACAAGGGCACAGCTAAGGATAAGTGGAGTCTGGTAGATGCTGCAGGTACAGAACTGGCTAACGAGACCACCGATCCTGTCACTTCTCAGGGCAAGTCAAGCTACGGACAGGGCGTGCACAGCATCTCTGTTGGCGATGTTAATGGTGATGGCTATGACGACATCTGTATAGGTGCTGCCACCATAGGACATGACGGTAAGCTGATGTGTGCTACTGGCTTTGGTCATGGTGATGCCATTCACCTTGCCGACCTCGTTCCAGACCGCCCAGGACTGGAGGTTATGATGCCACACGAGGAGAAATCTTCTTTCGGCAACTATGGCTACGATGTTCATGATGCCACAACTGGTGAAATCCTCGCTTCTGCTACTGGTGCTGCTGATAATGGTCGTGGTATGGCTTGTGACTTCATCCCTTCCAACAGAGGCTCAGAGTTCTGGTCAAGTTTCCCTACAGCAATAGATGAGAAGGGAAATGTAACGAAAAAAGACCAGCGGACCTTTGACTGTGCTACAGGCAATGCAGTTTATGAAAAGATGGCTGACACCAACTTCCGTATCTACTGGACTGGCGACCCATTCGACCAGACCTTCGATGGAAGATTTGATTCAGGCAGTAATCAGAGTGCCCCTCGTATCCGTTCTTGGAATACTTCAAGTAAGAGCATACTTACCTTCCAGGAGTTTGCTGACTATGGCAAGCCACAGACCTGTAACACTACAAAGGCTACACCATGCCTGCAGGCTGACCTCTTTGGCGACTGGCGTGAGGAAATTATCATGACCAACTACGAGTCTGACTGGAGTGCTGCCACCTGCGACCTCCTTATCTATTCTACCCCAGAGCCTACAGCATATAAGGTGCCTTGCCTCATGGAAGACCACATGTATCGCATGGGCATAGCTTGGCAGAATGCTTCTTACAACCAGCCTCCACATCTTGGCTACTCTCTTGCTGAGTCACTCGGCATAGACCGTGCTACCTATAAGACACAGACTGCCAACCACGCCCCTGAAAAGGTTGTCCCACCAGTACCATCAACGGGCGAGGAAACAGTGAGTGCTCCATCAGCAGATAAGGGTACCAAGGTTGGAACATGCTACACTGTAGGTATGTACGAAGAATTTACCGATTCACAAGGCAAGGTTCGCACAGGTAACAATAACAACACAATTACCATTAACGTCAATGAGGGTTACAAGATTGTCAGCATGACGTTGAAAGGACATTCCAACAACAATTCTACACTTGCAGACCGTTCTATCACCATGACAAATGTTACTGTTGATGGCGTGGATATTAACGAGGCTTCGTTGAAGTTCCCTGGAGGTACTGCTGGAACTGCTGATGTGACCAGAACCATCAATATGGATGCTAAGCAGAACATCGTACTCACCTTTGACAACTCCAATATCGTTACAAAGGAGGAAGACCCCAACGGTAAGAACAAGCAGTTGATAGTCACCATTACCCTCAACTATGAGAAGACCACAGCCGTTCAGGGCATTGCCGAGGTTGCTGCTCAACTCTCTGAGGTGGTTAAGGTGCTTGTCAATGGCAAGTTCGTCATCCTCAAGGATGGCAAGGAGTATAACGCTGCTGGACAGCTGGTTAGATAGTTGACAATTGATAGTTGACAATTGCCAGTTGATATTATAATGTCCTATACAATGAAGAAGATTTTAGTTAGCATGCTGTCGCTGATGATGGTGGGCGGCATGAGCGCTCAAGATGTGAGTGCCACATGGTCAATGAACGACTATAACCAGCCAGGACAGGCTACGCTCAGTGGAGACAGTGAATACACTGCACTGCTTTCCACCGATTATGCCAATGGTTCCAATTTCACGCTGGGCTCTGTCACTTCTGTTCCTGCTGACGCAGGATTCACTCCAGTGGATTATTCTGCTAACCCGTTTACTAAGTACACCGCTACGGCAAAGGTAACTACAGCCAATGCCAACAGTTCTGTCACCTTCACGCTCAATGTTGCCTCAGGCCACAAACTGAAGGTTACGCGTCTCTCTTTTCAGGGTATGAAGGTAGGCTCTGACAAACCAGCTCTTTGTGCTCGTTTCAAATATGATGGTGGTACAGAGCAGCAGATTTCTGATCAGGCAGAGGCTATCACCCTCGTGCGCAACAAGATCAATGCAGCTACTTCTACGGGCTATGGTGACTACTCCTTTCCTGTCACAGGCGTAGTGGCTCAGAGTCAGGTCAGCCTGGTGCTCTATGGCCTCAGTGTCGATGCCACCAAGGCATTCGCCGTTCGCAATGTGGTGATAGAGGGCGTGCTCGACGAGGAAGAATTCACCGTTGGCGACCTCATCAAATCTGTCACCGTTGATGGCACAGAGTATATCTCCAAAGTTAAGGATTTCAAGACGGACGAGTGTTACTATACCACCACCAAACTCTCAGCAGCGCCTTCTGCTTACGATATGCAACTCACTGATGCCGCTGTGGCTAAGGGCTGGACTAAAGACCTCAGTTATAGCGACCACTACCTCACTTGTCGTGTGCTTAACGGTGCTAATGAGAAAATGCTGACCAGGATATATTTCCCTATTTCCAATCCTCAGCCAAAGGGCACTCCTGTTGCCATGAATCGCGGACTGATGGCGCTCAACCGAGTGGCAAGCGGCAAGCAGGGCAACCTCGTATCCTGGCGTATGCGCAAGACCGACAGCAACCTTATTTACAAGATTTATCGTAACGGCACGCTTGTAGCATCACTTACTGACCGTACCAACTACGAAGATAACGAGGGTGCAGCCAGCGACGTTTACAAGCTGGAAGTATGCAGTGGCGATGCTGTGACGGAGACAATGGAGTGCTCTACATGGGCCAACCAGTCTCTGCGCATCCCTATGGCTGCAGCCCCTGTTGATGAGCGTGGACTTAATGCCACCTATACTCCGAACGATGGATGTTTCTACGATATGGACGGCGACGGCGAGAACGAGCTCATCCTGAAGTGGGACCCTTCTAACTCTAAGGACGCTTCTTCTGTAGGCATCACCTCAAACACCTTCATTGACTGCTACAAGCTCTCTGGAAAACTCCTCTGGCGCATCGACCTCGGACAGAATATCCGTTCTGGTGCCCACACCACACCTTTCCTCTGCTATGACTTCGATGGCGACGGCTTTGGCGAGATGGTTGTGAAGACTGCGCCAGGCACTGTTGATGGCGAGGGCAACTTCGTACTCATGGAGTCAGAGGCGGCTACTGGTCCTGCTAAGATTTGGTATAATACTGACAATGTGCCTGATAAGGCTCAGGGCCATGTGCTTGCTGGCACTCCTGAATATCTTACAGTTTTTGATGGTGCAACGGGTCGTGAACTCAAGACTGTCAAGCATCCTCTGCCATACGAGGTGGTAAAATATTGGGGCGACTACTATGGCGGTCGTTCCGACCGTTACCTTGCCGCTGCAGCCTACCTCGACGGTCAGCATCCTTCTATCGTGTGGTGTCGAGGTTATTACTATTCTGCTTCTGTTGCTGCCGTCGATTGGGATGGCACCAACCTCACCACTCGTTGGGTGCATACCTCTGAGACAGCTGGCCAGGGCCTCTACAACGAAGGTGCCCACAGCCTTGTCGTTGCCGATGTCGATCAGGATGGCAAGGACGAGATAGTATATGGTGCAGCTACTCTCGACGATAATGGCACATGCCTCTATCGCACTGGTTTGGCTCATGGTGATGCCCTACACGTCAGCGATTTCGACCTCAACAATCCTGGTATGGAGGTGTTCATGGTTCATGAGGAGGGTAATCATGGTTATGACCTGCATGATGCTAAGACAGGAAAAATCCTTTTGCGCGAAGAGGCAGCAAAAGATACGGGGCGTGGCTTGATGGCTGATTTCTCTAAGAACAACAAGGGTGCCGAGTATATTGTCTTCACTCCTCTTCGCAGCGTTGTCAGCACTAAGGAAGCAGGGCTTGGTGACATCATAGCCGATTCATGGGCAATAGGAGAGAGCGGCGCAGTTCCTAACAACCGCATCTATTGGGATGGTGACCTGCAGAGCGAATTCTACGACAAGAATATCGTGGCATCATGGAATGACGACATAAACGGTTGGGACCGTTACATGTTCTCTGGCTCCAACTACGTGCCAGGCAAAGAAAATAATGGTACTAAGCGTAATCCTATTGCCGTAGGCGACCTCTTTGGTGACTGGCGTGAGGAGATAGTGCTGTGGGAAGCAGGCACACCGAATAACTTCGTCGTCACGGCTACTGATATACCTACAGAGTATCTTATACCTACCCTGCGTGACGACCGTCAGTATGATATGGCAATCGTTTGGCAGAATGTAGGCTACAATCAGCCTCCACATCTCTCTTTCGACCTCTACACGCGTTACGGCTCTGGCGAGACTGCTGTTGAGGCTGTCACTGAGCATACTTCAGACGCTAAGTTGCAGATAGCTAAATACATCAAGTCTTCCCAGCTCATCATCATCAAGGATGGTAAGGAGTTCAACGCTGCGGGACAGCGAGTGGAGTAAATTAGGAATTAGGAATTAGAAATTAGGAATTAGAAATTAGGCTCCGAGCTTTGCTCGCCTGAGCACCGTTAGGAGCGCAAGAATTAATAATTAAGCCCTGCTTAACTTTTCGTTAGGCAGGGCTTATAGTTCCCGTTATTTCTTCGTTATCTTCAGCGCGCGCAGCACTTTGTGCTCCCACGAGCGGTCTTTGCGGTCTATGTGGGCTTCGAGTATTCGGGTGTTGTGGGCGAGGGGGGTGATGTCATAGTCTGCCAGTGTGGCAGGTATGAGGCATGAGTGTCCTTCCCTTATCTTTATCACCCTTTCAGGTGCTTCGTGGTTGCGGAGGATAATCTTGCAGGCACCCTTTAGGCACATTGATATGATGAACGAGTCATATTTTATCAGGTTGCGATGGAAGGGTTCGTTGAGATCCATCACTCTCACGTCAAAATGTGGTGTGTCTATCACCTGTGCTGCCTTGCCTATGGTGTTGCCGTAATAGGTGCGGTAGTCCTCAGGCACGTTAAAGTCGATTGCGTCCACAGCCAGTTCGGTGTGCAGTTCGCGAGGTTTGCCGTCCAGTCCGGGACGGTTGTAGTCGAATATGCGGTATGTCACATCGCTCGACTGTTGTACCTCAGCCAGCAGTATGCCTCCACAGATGGCGTGCACCCTGCCAGCAGGTATGAAGAACACATCGCCTGGCTTCACCTCGTGCTTTGCCAGCACGTCGCATATCGTGCCGTCCTCCACTCGCTTCTTGTATTCCTCTTTGGTTATTCGTTTGTTAAAACCAGAATACAGTGCTGCACCAGGCTCGGCGTCGATGATATACCACATCTCCGTCTTGCCGAATTTGTTGTGTCTCTCGCGTGCCAGTTGGTCGTTGGGGTGCACCTGTATGCTGAGGTCTCGTTTGGCGTCGATAAATTTCACCAGCAGGGGCAGTTTGCCACCATATTGTTCATATACCGCCTCGCCCAGCATGTCCTTGCCCCATTCCTTCACCACCTCTATCAGGTTCTTGCCCTTCAGCGGACCGTTGGCTATGGTGCACGGACTTGACTCCACGGCACTCACCTCCCAACTCTCGCCTATAGGGTCGTCGCTGGGTTCCATTCCTTTGTATGGGCGTAGCTTGTTGCCACCCCATACTATGGTGTGTAGGTTGGGTTCAAAGAGAAGAGGATATACCACTACAGCTCCGCTTTAATCTTCTCTATCATTTCCTTATACTCCTCGTCGGTGAGGTACACCTCGCCCGGGTTCATGCGGAAGAGTCCAGGATAGTCTGGTCCGCCCTTATACTTAGGAGCCAGGTGGAAGTGCAGATGTGACAGAGTGTCAGAGAATGCACCGTAGTTTATCTTCTCTGGGTTGAATGCGCGCTGCATGGCACGTGTAGCCTGAGCCACGTCAGCCATGAAGTCGTTACGCTGCTGGTCGTTCAACTCGTTGAGGTCATTCACGTGCCTGTCGTATGCCACGAGGCATCTGCCTCTGTATGTCTGCTCTTTAAAGAGGAACAGTCGTGAAACACGCAGATGACAAATCTCAATCATCAAGTCTTTCTGAGTCTGATTGTTAGTGCAATACAGACAATCTTTTGGGTCGCTATACATTATTATTATTATTAGGTTTAAAAGTTCAAGAGTTATCGTAGCAATCTCCGATTGCGTATCGTAGCCCTTTAGGGCGTATCGTTATCGTAGCACCGCAGGTGCGTTTCGTATCGTTGCTAAACGATCTTATCCATCGCCCCCTTCAGTTCCATCAGTTGTGATTTCACATCTATCAGGCGTTCCAGAATCTTGGTTTGGTGTTCCACTCCAGCTCGGTTAGCGTTGATAGCCTTACGTGCTGCGGCAATCTTCATACCGCGCACCTTCACCAGTCCGTATATCAGTCTTATGTTCTCTATGTCCTTGTCTTGATACTGTCTAACCTTGTTAGCTGTGGTGCGTGGTTTGAGGAATGGGAACTCCGTTTCCCAGTAGCGCAGCGTAGGTTCTGATACTCCTATCATCTGTGCCACTTCTCTTATGCTGTAGTAAGCCTTCAGGTTTTTATTGATGTTTAATGCCATGTTTTGGGGTCTTGTAAAATGTTGTTCGCAACAAAATTACAAATAATTTTTTATTCACCAAAAAAATAAAGGTTTTTTTATAGTTTTTGTCTTCGTAGTTACAAAGTGACGTCTTCGTGTTTCGTAGCGAGCTTCGCTTGTTTTAACATAGATTAACGAAAAATATTTGGTAATATGGAAAACAATTCCGAACTTTGTCGCAGAATTTTGTGTGCGAAGACAGCGGTCATACCATTTTTACTACAATATTACTAACTTAAACATTTCAAACGACTTATGAAAAAGAGTTTGCTCTCAGGGCTTGCGTGCCTTACGTTAGGAGTGTCCTCGGCATTTGCTGGCGCTTCAGGTTACAAATCATCTGCATTCGGTTACGGTGCAGGCGCTACAGGTGGTGGTTCAGCTACCCCAACACTCGTTACATCAGCTTCAGAACTGGAGAGCGCCCTCGGTGCTTCTGGTTCCAAGGTGATTATCATTACTAAGGATATCACCGTCTCTAACCACATCTCTGTTCAGGCTACCAACAAGACTCTGATGGCTGTCAAGGGCGTCAAGCTCATCTCCAACCAGCAGAACTCTTCCAACTCAGGTATTCTCTATTTCAAGAAAGGTTCCAGCAATATCATCCTGCGCAACCTCACCTTCGTAGGTCCTGGTGCTTACGACTGCGACGGATGGGATAACCTCTGCTTCGACGGCGTTACAAAGGCATGGGTTGACCACTGCGATTTCCAGGACGGTTGCGACGGCAACTTCGATAACAAGGGTCTTACTGATAACATCACCATCTCTTGGTGTCGCTTCCACTACCTCAAGTCACCTAAGTCAGGCGGCTCAGGCGGTACTGACGACCACCGTTTCTCAAACCTCATCGGCTCATCATCATCTGATAAGCCTTCTGACGGCAAATACTCCATCACATGGGCTTACTGCTGGTGGGATTCAGGTTGCGTAGAGCGCATGACCCGCTGTCGTAACGCCAACCTCCACTTCCTCAACTGTGCCTGGACCTCTAACGACGCTCACTACTTCGTAGGTCCTCAGAATGCTACAGCACAGTTTGACGGTTGCTACTTCATCACCCCTTCTAAGCGTGTTTCAGGAGGCAAGAACTTCATCTTCTACCAGAACTACGGTGGCACCAATGGCTGCAAGTTCAACAGCTGCTCAGGTCCTTCATCTTACATGACCAACTCAGGCTCAGTATCAAGCCCATCTTACAGCTTCTCTACCCAGAACGCTGATGCAGCATACTCTGACATTAAGTCTTACTGCGGTGCAACCCTCACCGTCTCTACCTCAGGTTCTATCGCTGAGAGTGGTTCATCAAGCTCAAGCAGCTCAAGCTCTTCAAGCAGCTCAAGTTCATCAAGCAGCTCAAGCTCATCAAGTTCTTCAAGCTCATCAAGCAGCAGCTCAAGCTCATCTACCAGCGGTTCTACCACCACATGGAACTTCTCACAGTTCTCATCTACAGTAACCCTCGCTGGCAGCAACTACACCTATTCATATAACGGTCTCACCCTCGTGGGCAACACCACATCAAGCTACACCAGCGACTACGTTTCTAAGAACGGTTTCCACTGCAACGGCGCTTCTACATCAAGCATCCGCTACATCAAGTACACACCGTCAGCTAATGGTACCCTCACCGTCAAGTTCAAGTCAAACAACACCTCTGACAACAACCGTACCTCAGCCATCGGCACAGCAGTAGGTTCACCAATCGTTACTGCTAAGTGTTCTACAGGCTCTATGTCAGCAAGCGTCAGCTCAGGCAAGACTTACTACATCTACTTCGTGTCAGGCGGTCAGACCATCACCAGCATCACCTTCACGGCAAGCGGTTCATCAAGCAGCAGCACCTCATCAGGCAGTTCAAGCACTTCATCAAGCACAGCAGCCTCAGGTCTCTGCATCTTCACAGGCAGCAAGCCATCAATGAGCGCAGTGTCAGTCACAGGTAACTACTCTACCTCAAAAGGTTCAGTAACCATCAACGGCACCAAGTACACCACCTGCGTCAAGATGGAGTCATCAACCTCTGTCAAGGTCACCGTATCAGGCACCCAGACCGTCAAACTCTACTTCGACGGAGCATCAAAGAGCTTCAAAGTCAACGGCTCGTCTAAGACCACCAGCTCATCAGGCACATGGTCAGGCACCTTCACCTCAGGCACCATGACCATCACCAAGGGCGACTCCATGAACCTCTATGCCATCGAGTTCTCTAACTCAAGCAACTCACTCGACGCCGGCTTAGGCAGTGAGACAGCCATAGAAGAGGTTCAAGAGTCCAATAGTTTAAAGGTTGACGAGGGTAAGAAAGTCCTCCTCAACGGCAACCTTGTCATCCTCAAGGACGGCAAGACCTTCAACCTTGCAGGACAAGAAATGTAAAGCCACTTCATAGTTATTAGGACATTATAATAGTTGTATTTCCCCTGGTGTTATGTGAATAACGTCAGGGGAATCTTCTTTTTTCATTTAGCAAGTAGCAATTCCTAATTCTTGCGCTCCAGTAGGTGCTCAGGCGCAGAGCGGAGCCTAATTTCTAATTTCTAATTCCTAATTAATAGTCAATAAGCCTGCTCATGCACGCCCTTGACGGCACGACCTGAAGGGTCGTTCATGTTCTTGAAGTTGGCATCCCATTCGAGGGCGACGGAGGTGGAGCATGCTACGGATGCTTCCTGGTTTACGCTGCGTGCAGCAGAGGCACTGGGGAAGTGTTCCTCGAAGATAGTGCGGTAGTAGTATTCCTCTTTGTTGAGTGGAGGGTTGATGGGGAATCGCTCAGCGGCATGTGCCATCTGCTCGTCGGTGACTGCCTCGGAGGTTATCTTCTTCAGGGTGTCAATCCATGAATAGCCCACACCATCGCTGAACTGCTCTTTCTGGCGCCACGCTACGCTCTCGGGCAGCATGTCGGCGAAGGCTTCGCGTACAATCTTCTTCTCTATCTCAAATTCCGTTCTTGCGCTCCAGTGGGTGCTCAGGCGAGCAAGCTCGGAACCCGTTTTTTTACCACACATCTTGAGTTGTGGGTCTATGCGCATAGCGATGTCCATAAACTCTTTATCGAGGAATGGCACTCTGCCCTCTATGCCCCACGCCATAAGACTCTTGTTGGCCCTGAGGCAGTCATACATATAGAGTTTGCCGAGTTTTCTTACAGTCTCTTCATGGAATGCTTTGCTGTCGGGTGCTTTATGGAAGTAGAGGTAGCCACCGAATATCTCGTCAGCACCTTCGCCTGAGAGTACCATCTTGATGCCCATGGAGCGTATGACGCGGGCAAGCAGATACATAGGTGTGGAGGCGCGGACGGTTGTGACGTCGTAGGTCTCGATGTAGTATATGACATCGCGAATGGCGTCGATGCCTTCCTGTATGGTGTAGTTTATCTCATGGTGTATGGTGCCGATATGGTCTGCCACTTCTTTGGCTTTGGCAAGGTCGGGGGCGCCTTTCAGTCCTACGGCGAAGGAGTGGAGCTGTGGCCACCATGCATCGTGCTTGTCGCCAGTCTCTATGCGCTTGGCAGCATACTGCTTGGCTATTGCCGACACTACTGAACTGTCCAGCCCGCCTGAGAGTAAAACACCATAGGGCACATCGCTCATGAGCTGGCGCTTGACAGCTGCCATGAGTCCGTCTCGCAGCATCTGCACGGCTTCCTTCTCATCGCTGGTGCTCCACTGACGGTCGTCATACTGAAACCAGTCGCGCTGATACCAACGGGTCAGTTGACAGTTGATAGTTGACAGTTGACAGTTGTTAGATTGAGAATACAGGTAGCACCCTGGAGCGAAGGGCTCGTAACGGTCGCACTGACCTTCGAGGGCTTTGAGTTCGCTGGCGGCATATACGGTGCCGTCCTTATCGTAACCTATGTAGAGGGGTATCACGCCCATGTGGTCGCGGGCTATGAGCCATGAGTCTTTCTCTGAGTCGTAGAGCACAAAGGCGAAGATACCGTTGAGTCGGTCGATGAAGTCGGTGCCATACTCTTCGTAGAGCGCCAGAATGACCTCGCAGTCGGAACCCGTCTGAAACTCATATCGTCCAGCAAACTGGCGACGGATATCCTGATGGTTGTATATCTCGCCATTGACGGCGAGCACCTTCTTGCCATCGGCAGAGAACAGTGGCTGACCACCAGAGAGGGGATCTACGATAGCCAGTCGCTCATGTGCCAAAACGGCTTTTCCATCACTATAGACTCCGCTCCAATCGGGACCGCGGTGTCTTATCTTAGCAGACATTCTTAATGCCTTTTTTCTGTCAGCCTGTCCTTGCTGACTAAGTATTGCTACAAATCCACACATATGTTTTTAATTGATAATTGATAGTTGACAATTGATAATTAGTTGTTGTGTAGTTAACTCCTTAACTCCTCATATTCTCAAAGTATTCCACGAAGGCACGGTTGACGAGGCGAGTGCCGCCAGGGGTGGGGTAGTGGCCTGTGAAGTACCAGTCGCCAGAGTGGTGAGGGCAAGCCTCGTGGAGGGCTTCGATGCTTTGGAACACCAGTTGGATGGGTGTCTGCATGCCCTCGGGCTTCAGCATCTGCATTATCTTATGGTTGAGTTCATCAACAGTGAAGGGCTCGTATATCTTGCGCACATGGTTCTCGGCATCGGGCTGGGTCTTGCACAGGTGATAGACCTCGTCGATGAGGGAGTGCATGCCCCTTTCCTCTATCAAGGCTATGGCAGCACGGAAGACGCAAAGTTCCTCGAGGTGGGACATGTCGATGCCGTAATAGTCGGGGTAGCGTATTTGGGGTGCGGAGGAGACCATGACAATCTTCTTTGGTTGCAGACGGTCGAGAATGCGGAAGATGCTCTCCCTGAGGGTGGTGCCGCGGACTATGGAGTCGTCGATTATCACAATGTTGTCCTCATGGGGAGCGATGGAGCCGTAGGTCACGTCATAAACGTGGGCAGCGAGGTCGTTGCGCTCATTAGCACCACTGATGAAGGTGCGCAACTTTATGTCCTTCCACACCACCTTCTCGGTTCTGGCATCGAAACCTATTCGGCGCATACCGTCCACCATACCGTGAAAAGCCACCTCGGCGGTGTTGGGGATGTAAGAGAAGACGGTATGCTCCATATCACGGTCAATAGCCTTTATGATGGCGGGGGTGAGGAGTTCGCCCAGTCGTTTGCGCTCTCGGTAGATGTCGCAGTCGGAGCCACGGCTGAAGTATATCCTTTCAAACGAGCATGCCCTTTTCTCCTTAGGCTCAAGAATCTGTTGGGTGAGGCACTCACCGTTGTGGCGTATAGTGACAGCCTGACCAGGCTGGAGTTCGTGGATGGTCTGAGCCGAGACGTTGAAGGTAGTCTGGATGACAGGGCGCTCACTCGCCACTACCACCACCTCGTCGTCCTCATACCAGAAGGCGGGGCGGATGCCCCAAGGGTCGCGGACGGCAAACATCTCGCCAGAACCCGTCATGCCACACATTACGTAGCCTCCGTCAAAATGCCGCATGGTGCTCTGGAGCACGTTGCCCGTCTCCACGTTGTTGTCTATATAGCGGGTGATGTCGGTGCCCTGCAGTCCACGGGCGACAGCCTCGTGATACAAGCGCTCCACCTCGCGGTCGAGACGGTGCCCCATTAGTTCGAGGGTGATATAGGCATCGCCCTTGATTCGTGGCGACTGTCCCTGCTGGGTGAGCATGTGGAAGACCTCGTCCATGTTGGTCATGTTGAAGTTGCCACACAGGCAGAGGTTCTTAGCGCGCCAGTTGTTGCGACGCATAAAGGGGTGCACATACTGCAAGCCGCTCTTGCCCGTGGTGGAATAGCGCAGGTGGCCCATGAGTAATTGAGAATTGAATATTGAGTATTGAAAATAATGATTATCTCCTTCCATGTTCAATCTTCCATGTTCAATCTTTTCAAAAATCTTTGTTATGGCATCCTTACCCTCGGCACGCTCGCGGAGCATATACTCCTCGCCAACGGGAGCATTGAGGTTGACGCAGGCTATGCCAGCACCCTCCTGTCCGCGGTTGTGCTGTTTCTCCATCATAAGGTAGAGCTTGTCCATAGCCCATCTGGTGGAGTGGTATTTTTCTGTGTAATATGCTATTGGCTTTTTCAGGCGAATCATCGCTACGCCACATTCGTGCTTCAACTGTTCCATTATTCTGAGCAGGCTTTGATGAACGACATAAAGAGGGGATGGGGATTGAGTACCGTTGACGAATATTCGGGGTGAAACTGCACCCCTATATACCAGCGATGCTCAGACACTTCGACTATCTCCACCAGACTGGTGGCTGGGTTGCAACCTGTGCACTTCATGCCGTGCTTCTCAAACACCTCCTTGTATGTATTGTTAAACTCATAGCGATGGCGGTGGCGCTCCGTTATCAGTTCACAGTTCTTCGCAAGCTCAGGCGAGCAAGCTCGGAACACAGTTCTTAGTTCACAGTTATATGCTTTCCACACCTTGCTATCTTTTGTCAGTCGGCAGTCGTATTCGCCCAGTCGCATGGTGCCACCCATTTGGGTGATGTTTTTCTGTTCCTCCATCATGTCAATAACGTTGTGTGGTGTCTCAGAGTCCATCTCGCTGCTGTTGGCATCGGCATAGCCCAGCACGTTGCGTGCAAACTCTATGACCATCATCTGCATGCCCAAACAGATGCCAAAGGTGGGAATGTTATTGGTGCGACCATATTCGGCAGCAATGATTTTGCCCTCTATGCCACGCTCGCCGAAGCCTGGACAGATGACTATGCCCGCCATTCCAGAGAGCAGTTGAGCGACATTGCCCTTGTTAATCAGTTCGCTATTGATGAAATGCGTCTTCACCTTGCGGTCGTTGTAGGTGCCAGCATGTGCAAGACTCTCCAGAATACTCTTGTAGGCATCCTGCAGGCTATATTTTCCTACCAGTGCGATATCGAGCACCTGAGTAGCCTTGTTTCTGCGCTCAAGGAAGTCGTGCCAGGGTTGCATGGCTGGGGTCTCACCAACGGGTATGCCCGTCTTGCGCAGTATGTCGGCATCCAGTCCCTGACGCTGCATGCTCACAGGCACCTCGTAGATGCTCGGCATATCCTCACTCTGCACCACGCATTCCAAATCGACGTTGCAGAACGAAGCCACCTTCATTCGCATGGCGTCGCTGAGATGTTTCTCCGTTCTCAGCACAAGGATATCGGGCTGTATGCCCATGCTCTGAAGTTCCTTCACCGAGTGCTGCGTAGGTTTGGTCTTCAGTTCGTCAGCCGCCTTGAGGTAGGGCACATAGGTAAGGTGCACACACACAGCATTGCGTCCCAACTGCCAGCGCAACTGACGTATAGCCTCCATGAATGGTGCACTCTCAATGTCGCCGATGGTGCCCCCCACCTCGGTAATCACAAAGTCATACTGCTCATGCTCGTCGTCATAGTCACAGAGCATACGCCGTTTTATCTCGTCGGTGATGTGGGGCACCACCTGTATTGTCTTGCCCAGGTAGTCGCCTCGTCGCTCACGGTCTATCACCGTCTTGTATATTCGCCCAGTGGTGATGCTGTTGTTGCGTGAGGTCCTTATGCCCGTAAAGCGCTCGTAGTGACCTAAGTCGAGGTCGGTCTCCATGCCGTCAGCCGTTACGTAACACTCCCCATGCTCATAGGGATTGAGCGTGCCGGGATCGATATTGATGTAGGGGTCAAACTTCTGAATGGTGATTCTATAACCCCTTGCCTGCAACAGTTTGCCTATGCTTGCAGCGATGATGCCCTTGCCTAATGATGACACTACGCCACCTGTAACGAATATGTACTTGGTAGTCATTTAATTGATAATTGACAATTGACAATGGATAATTGATAATTGATAATTGAAATAAACTCACCCTCCGACTCCTCTGTCTGAAAGGAGGAGTGGAGAGTGAGAAGACCTGGAGAAGATTAAGGCTGCAATGTAAAGCCAAGAACCAGGTATGCTTTCTGTGAACAAGGGTTAGCCGTCAGCTGTCCGAAGATAGGAATGGAGAAAGTGTCAGTAACCTTTATATCCTTTGTGGCTCGCACAGAGAGGTTGGTTACGGCGAAGCCTGTGGTGCCATATAAATCAGTGGCATAAGGCACGATAGCCGCGGTAGCCTTCCACTCACAGGTGGCAAAGCGGAATGGAGCGTTCAGCTCGAAGTAACTGCTATAGGCTCGTTCGCCACTCTTGTTTGTTCCGTCGTTGCCGGCAAAGTTGGTGTACCAGTGGGCTGACAGGAATCCGAAGTCATAGCCTATGAAAGCTTCCCAGATGTGAGCTGTCTTGTGGGCTTCATACATGAAGTATTTCACCTGGTCTTCCTTGTTGCTGAAGAAATAGTCTGTGATACCCACGTTCAGCCCGCCAGTGGTGTAGGAGAGGGTGATGTCAAACTCCTTGGTGTCGTCAGGGTTAGACAGTCCGTAGTGTCCCCATGCGGCGAGCGAGAGTCCCTTATAACCTATACCCAACGTAGGTTGGATGCCCACCTCGCCAAGCTTCTGGCCACGCCATATATAGTTTGTCACGATGTCGGCGCATATCGTTGTCTCTACTTTTGCTTTCTCTTCTGGCGCTTCTGTTGTCGCCTCTTGCGCTATGGCACAGGTGCCCGTCAATGCCACGAGAGCGAGTGCCGTAAATCTATATCTTTTCATAATTGATAATTGAAAATTAATAATTAATAATTAACTGTGAATTAGTTATACGCAGTCTCACCATGTTCGTAAACATCAAGACCTTCTTCCTCTATGATTCTGTCGCAACGCAGACCATGAACCTTATCTATAATATAGAAGACAACAAAGCCAGCGATGAATGCAAACAGAGCCACTGTTACTGCTCCGATGAGCTGAGTGAGGATGGTGCAGTCTGTTACTCCGTCGATAGCAGGATCAACGAATACTCCAGTCAATACAGTGCCGAGCAGACCGCCCACACCGTGTACAGAAACGGCACCCACAGGGTCGTCAATCTTGCACACCTTATCTATAAAGGCAACAGAGAGGCACATCGTTACGCTTACTACTGCACCGATTAAGGCAGCCGCCCCAATACCTACACAGTCGCAGCCAGCCGTGATGCCTACCAAGCCAGCCAGCACACCGTTGCACACCATTGAGAGTGAAGGCTTGCCATCCACCAACCATGTGTAGAACATTGCTGCTATGCCACCAGTGGCAGCAGCCATGTTGGTGGTTACGAATACGTGAGCCATACTTACGGCGTTAGCATAACCCGTTGCTGCTACAGTAGAGCAGGGGTTGAAGCCAAACCATCCCACCCAGAGGCAGAACACACCCAGTGCACACAATACAAGGTTGTGGCCAGGAATGGCTCGTGACTTACCGTCCTTGCCGTATTTGCCAACTCGCGGACCGAGAACAATAGCGCCAGCAAGAGCCATCGCACCACCACAGAGGTGTACCACCGTTGAGCCAGCGAAATCATGGAAGCCCATCTCGCTGAGCCATCCGCCACCCCATGACCAGTGACCCTCTACAGGGTAGATGAACGCAGAAATGAGTATGGAGTATACCACATACATAGAGAACTTGGTGCGCTCAGCCATTGCACCAGATACGATGGTTGCCGCTGTAGCACAGAATACGGTCTGGAATATGAAGGTACACTCTGCAGGCACGTTAGAGTCGGCACCTATGAAACCGAACCCTTCCCAACCTATGTATTCGCTTCCTGCACCATACATTATAGAGAAACCGAGAATCCAGAATAGCACTGTGCCAAACATGAAATCGACAAAGTTCTTCATCAGTATGTTGGCAGCATTCTTTGACTGTGTAAGACCAGCCTCCACCAGGGCAAAGCCTGGCTGCATCCAGAATACAAGCATAGCACCGAGACACACCCACATGGTGTCCAATCCGTTAACATAATCCTTCGCTTCCTCCATCACTGCCGCCAGAGGAGTAGCTATCATTGTAATATCTATCATAATTGTGTTTGCTTATTTATACTTTAAACCTTGTACTTAGTCACTTTGTACTTTGTACTTCTTATTTCTTATCCGCCAAAACGGTGTCGCCATGATCGCCGGTGCGTATGGAGTAACAGTCTATCATGTCGCTGAGGAAAATTCGTCCGTCACCCACCTTGCCAGTATGAGCCACATCCATTATAACCTTAATGGTAGGTTCAACGAACTGCTCACGACAGACGATGGTGATAGCCACGCGCTCAATGACGTCTGTGGAATACTGCACACCACGATATATTCGTTCCTGACGGCTCTGACCTATACCATGCACGTCATGATACTCGAACCAGTCGATGTCCGAATTGAGTAATGCCTCCTTTACATCCTCAAACTTTGTCTTACGGATAATTGCTTCAATCCTTTTCATCTTTAATCCTTTCTTTTAGTTGTTGTGCCTTGAAAAGCGACAAACTGATTACTTTTTACCTTAAATAATAAATAAACGAGCTCTTTTGGTGTCATTGTGTCACTTTGACGATGCAAAATTACAACATTTTGAAAGAAAACCAAAGCAAAAACAAGCATTTTGTATCTTTAAAAAAGTAACTATGTGCAAAGTGTAAAGAATTTGTGTGTACGCACACGCAAAATGTTTACAAAATGAAAGAAAATTAGGCAAAAATATAACAAAGTGTCAAAACGGAAGAAAAATAACAAAACAAATGTAATAAAATGCTTGTTAATTCAAACTTTTTGTATAATTTTGCACTCGGATTTGAACAAAAGAAGATTCGATTAACTCTGAGAAGAAAGATTTTTAAAAAGAGGATAATATGACAAAAAGCAATGTAACAACCCCCCAGAAAGGATTATACAGCAGCGCCTACGAACATGATGCTTGTGGCGTGGGCATGGTGGTAAACATTCATGGAGCAAAAAGCCATGAACTGGTGGACAACGCCCTGAAGGTGTTGGAGAACATGGAGCATCGTGGAGCCGAGACCCGTGACGGAACGGGCGACGGCGCTGGCATCATGGTTCAGATTCCGCATGAGTTCATTCTGTTGCAGGGCATCCCTGTACCAGAGAAGGGACAGTACGGAACAGGCTTGGTATTTCTTCCCCAGGATGAGAAGAAACAGCAGGAGATACTTGCGATTATGAAAGAAGAAACGGAGCGTGAAGGGTTGCAGCTGATGCACCTTCGCTCTGTACCCACCGACGACAGTGTGCCTGGCAAGGGTGCCCACGAGGTGGAGCCTGCCATCAAGCAGGTGTTTATTACAGGCAAGGGTGAGATGGAAACAACCCTCCTCGAGCGTACCTTATATAAAATAAGGAAGAAGGTGGAGCGCCGCATCAGCGATGAGGATTTCTATATCTGTTCGCTCTCCAGCCGTGCCATTGTCTATAAGGGTATGCTGACCAGCGGACAGCTGAGGAGGTTCTTCCCTGATCTCTCCAGTCCTTACTTCACCAGCGGAATGGCATTGGTACACTCAAGGTTCTCTACCAACACCTTCCCAAAGTGGAAACTGGCACAGCCCTTCCGTCTGCTGGCTCACAATGGCGAGATAAACACTATACGTGGCAACCGCGGATGGATGAAGGCACGTGAGAGTGTGCTCAACAGTGGTGCATTGGGTGATATAACTGAATTGCGCCCCGTGGTGCAGGAGGGCATGTCAGACTCAGCCAGCCTCGACAACGTGTTTGAGTTTCTCGTTATGAGCGGACTCTCCCTGCCTCAGGCTATGGCGATACTCGTGCCAGAGAGTTTCAACGACAAGAACCCCATCAGTAGCGAACTGAAGGCGTTCTATGAATACCACTCCATACTGATGGAGCCTTGGGACGGTCCTGCTGCCCTGCTGTTCAGCGACGGCAGATATGCTGGCGGTATGCTCGACCGTAACGGACTGCGCCCAAGCCGTTACACCATCACCCGTCAGGGCATGATGGTGGTGGCATCAGAGGTGGGAGTGATGGATATAGACCCTGCTGATGTGGTGAGCAAGGGCAGACTGCAGCCAGGCAAGATACTGCTTATCGACACCCAGGAGGGCAGGATATATTACGATGGCGAGATAAAGGAACAGCTCGCCAAGGCACACCCTTATGCTGAATGGCTGAGCACCAACCGCATACAGTTGGAGAAACTCAAGAGCGGTCGCCATGTGGATAATGCCGTAAAGGATTACGAAAGGAAACTGGTGCAGTTCGGCTACGGACAGGAGGATATAGATCGCACCATCATCCCTATGGCTATGGCAGGACAGGAACCCGTAGCCGCTATGGGCAACGATACTCCGCTTGCCGTCTTGAGCGACCGTCCTCAGGTGTTCTTCAACTATTTCCGTCAGCAGTTTGCTCAGGTCACCAACCCTGCCATCGACCCTATACGTGAGGAACTGGTGATGAGTCTGACGGAATACATCGGTGCTGTGGGCTACGGCATACTGACGCCTGATGCCAGCAACTGCAAGATGGTGCGACTGCCACAGCCAGTGCTCACCAACACCCAGCTCGACATACTCTGCAACATACGCTATAAGGGCTTCAAGACCCGTAAGTTGCACACCACCTTCAGTGCCGACGGAGGCGAGAAGGCATTGCGTCAGGCACTCGCCGACCTCTGTGCTGAAGCCGAGAAGTCAGTGGACGAGGGTGTTAACTACATCATACTGAGTGATCGCGACTTTAATTCTCGCCTTGCGAGCGTAGCACCTGTGGTGCGTCCGATTACACAGTCTCTCAACTCTCAACACTCAACACTCAACTGCTTGGATGAGACGGGGGGTGAGTATGCTGTCATCCCTTCACTGCTTGCCGTTAGTGCTGTACACCATCATCTTATCAGTGTGCAGAAGCGTGTGCAGACAGCCCTCATAGTTGAGAGCGGCGAGATACGCGAGGTGATGCATGCAGCCCTGCTGTTGGGCTACGGAGCCAGTGCCCTGTGTCCTTACATGACTTTTGCTGTGCTCGACAACCTCGTTAAGACCCATCGCATACAAGAGGATTATGCCACCGCTGAGAGCCACTACATCAAGGCTGTGGATAAGGGACTGAAGAAGATAATGTCTAAGATGGGCATCTCTACCATCCGTTCTTATCGTGGTGCTAAGATTTTCGAGAGCATCGGACTGAGCGAAGACCTTCTGCGCCAGTATTTCGGCACTGAGGTGAGCACCATCGGAGGCATAGGACTCAAGGAGATAGCCAGGGATGCAGTTCGCCTGCATAATGCTGCAATGAGCCAGTCCCAGTCCCAGTTCCCGTTAACGTTCCCGTTAAAAGACAACGGCCTCTTCTCTTGGCGCAAAGACGGCATAGAGCACGCATGGAACCCTGATACCATTGCCACGCTGCAACTTGCCACTCGTCTGGGCAGTTACAAGAAGTTCAAGGAGTGGGCTACGCTTGTTGACTGCAAGGAGAAGCCTATCTTCATTCGCGATTTCTTTGACTTCAAGAGGGCAGCACAGCCTGTGCCTCTCGACGAGGTGGAGCCAGTGGAGAGCATCGTGAAGCATTTCGTTACTGGTGCTATGTCATTCGGTGCGCTGAGCAAGGAGGCTCACGAGGCATTGGCTCTTGCCATGAACCGCTTAGGTACTCGCAGCAACACTGGTGAGGGTGGCGAGGATAACGCCCGCTACCACACTGAGGTGGATGGCGTGAGTCTGAGCAGTAAGACCAAACAGATAGCCAGCGGACGCTTTGGCGTGACAACAGAATACCTGGTGAATGCCGAGGAACTGCAGATAAAGGTGGCTCAGGGTGCCAAGCCTGGCGAGGGCGGACAGTTGCCAGGATTCAAGGTGAACGAGATAATAGCCAAGACGCGTAATGCCATACCAGGCATATCGCTCATCTCTCCTCCACCACACCACGATATTTACAGCATCGAGGATTTGGCACAGCTTATCTTCGACCTGAAGAACGTCAATCCTACGGCTGCTGTCAGTGTGAAACTGGTTGCTGAGAGTGGTGTGGGCACCATCGCCGCTGGTGTGGCAAAGGCAAAGGCTGACCTCATCGTGATAAGCGGTGCAGAGGGTGGCACAGGTGCCAGTCCTGCCAGCAGTATGCGTTTTGCTGGTATCTCTCCTGAGATAGGACTTGCCGAAACCCAGCAGACGCTCGTGATGAACGGCTTGCGCCATAATGTGCGCCTGCAGACCGACGGACAGCTGAAGACCGCCAAGGACGTGATAATCATGGCTATGCTGGGTGCTGACGAGTTCTCTTTCGGCACATTGCCGCTGATAGTCTTGGGTTGTGTGATGATGAGAAAGTGTAACACCAACACCTGTCCTATGGGTGTGGCAACACAGAATCCTGAGCTGCGCAAGCATTTCGAGGGTAAGGCTGAATATGTTGTGAACTTCTTCACCTTCCTTGCCCAGCAGGTGCGCGAATACCTCAGCGCTATCGGTGTGCGCCGACTGAAGAATATCATAGGACATACGGAGATGATAACAGTTCAAGAGTTCAAGAGTTCAAAAGTTCAAGAAGTTCCCGTTCCCGTTAACAACCTCGACTTCTCACGTCTGCTTTACCGTCCTGAGAGCGAGAATCCGTTGTGCTGGGACCGCGAGGACTATACCAAGGTGAGCGGAGTGATGGACGAAGAGATAATACGCGATGCCTCACCATCCATCAATGGTGGCGAGAAGGTATCACTGTACTATGCCATCAAGAATACCGACCGTGCCGTTTCCACCATGCTCTCTGGTGTGATAGCTAAGAAATATGGTGAGCACGGACTGCCTGCCGACACTATAAATATAAGGTTTAAGGGTGCTGCAGGACAGAGTTTCGGAGCTTTCGCTGTCAACGGACTCAGTCTGAAACTCGAGGGCGAGTGCAACGACTATTTCGGCAAGGGACTCAGTGGTGGCAAGATAAGCATACTGCCCCCAGCCCATATCGATGCCGATTTCAAGGCAGAGGATAACATCATTGCTGGCAACACAGGACTCTACGGAGCCACCAGTGGCGAACTATACGTCAACGGTAGGGTAGGCGAGCGTTTCGCTGTGCGCAACAGCGGTGCCATAGCCGTAGTAGAGGGTGCTGGCGACCACTGCTGTGAGTATATGACTGGAGGCAGGGTGGTGGTGCTCGGCAAGACGGGCAGAAACTTCGCCGCAGGCATGTCTGGTGGTGTGGCTTACGTCTATGATCCTGACCATTCGTTTGACTATTTCTGCAACATGGAGATGGTGGAGCTGAACCTGGTGGAGGATTCCGTATCACGCAAGGAACTGCTCGAACTCATCCGTCAGCATTATCTGCACACTGGCAGTGCCCTGGCAGGCAGGATGCTCGACGACTGGCAACACTACGCCGATGACTTCATTCAGGTGGTACCGATTGAATATAAGCGCGTGATGCAAGAGGAGCAGATGGCAAGGCTCCACAAGAAGATTGCCGACATACAAATTGACAACAGATAAAAAAAGAAGATGGGAAAAAATAGTGCTTTTTTAGAGATACACCGCCAGGAGGCGGGCTACCGTCCTGTACAGGACAGAATACACGATTTTAGTGAGGTGGCTCAGACACTCAGTTCTCGTGAGCGCCGTCTGCAGGCTTCACGTTGTATGGACTGCGGAGTGCCCTTCTGCCACTGGGCTTGTCCGTTGGGCAACAAGGCTCCTGAGTGGAACGATGCTCTGTATAGGGGCGAGTGGGAAACGGCATTCCGACTGCTGAGCACCACCAACCCCTTTCCTGAGTTTACTGGTCGCATCTGTCCTGCTCTGTGTGAGAAGGCATGTGTGCTCAACCGTTTCAACCACGAACCTACCACCAACCGCGAAAACGAGTGTGCCATCATCGAGGGTGCCTTTCGCGAGGGGTATATCAAACCGCTCACCGATATAAAGAGAAACGGCAAGCGAGTGGCTGTTGTGGGTTCTGGTCCTGCTGGTCTGGCTGCTGCCTATGCCCTTAACCGCAAGGGCTATAGCGTGACGGTGTTTGAGAAGAATGAGCAGGCTGGCGGTCTACTGCGCTATGGCATACCAAACTTCAAACTCAACAAGAGCGTCATCGACCGTCGCATCCGCCTTATGGAGCAGGAGGGCATAGAGTTCATATATAACGGGAACGTTAACGTTAACGGGAACTCAACTCTCAACTCATATGACGCCATCGTCATCGCCACTGGCACTCCTACGGCGCGAGACCTTAATATCAAGGGTCGCGAACTGAAGGGTGTGCACCTTGCCTTAGAGATGCTCTCACAGCAGAACAGGGTGCTGGCAGGAACACTTCCCTCTCTCATAGAGAGGACGGGGGGTGAGTCTGCTGAGCTCATCAATGCCAAGGGTAAGGATGTGCTCGTGATAGGTGGTGGCGATACTGGTTCCGACTGCATCGGCACTGCTCACCGTCAGGGGTGCAAGAGTGTTACGCAGATAGAGATTATGCCTCGTCCTGTCGAGGGACCAGACGACCCTCAGAACCCTTGGCCTAACTGGCCTCGCACGCTGAAGACCACCTCGTCGCATGAGGAGGGATGCATCAGACGTTGGAACATCAACACCCTCGAATTCCTTGGCGAGGATGGCAAACTCACTGGCGTGAAGGTGCAGGAGATAGACTGGCAGCCTAACCCCGAGGGTGGACGACCCATAATGGTTGAGAAGGGCGAGCCTGAGATTATCAAGGCTGAGATGGTGCTGCTGGCTATGGGTTTCCTCAAACCTGAGCACCCACAGTATGCTGACAATGTATTCGTCTGTGGCGATGCTGCCAATGGTGCCAGCCTCGTGGTCAGGGCTATGGCGAGTGGACTGCAGACCGCTGATAAGGTGGACATGTATTTAATTAGGAAAAAATGATAAACTTTACCAAAATGCACGGCTGTGGCAATGACTATATCTACGTCAATGCTATGCAGCATGAGGTGGCTGACCCTTCTGGGTTTGCCATCAGGTGGAGCGACCGCCACAAGGGCATAGGCTCTGACGGACTGGTCTTGATAGACAAGGCTCCAGCTGGTGAGTCTGCTGACTTCTCCATGCGCATCTTCAATGCCGACGGCAGCGAGGCTATGATGTGTGGCAATGCCAGCCGTTGCATAGGCAAATATCTGTATGAGCGCGGACTGACCACCAAGACCGAGATACGACTTCACACCCTCTCTGGCATCAAGGTGCTCAAGTTGCACCTCACTGCCGACAATCTGGTGGAGAGCGTCACGGTCGATATGGGCACCCCCATCTTTGAGGATGATAAACTTTTCAAGAAGGGCACCGTTATCGGAACCTTACCTCTCAACTCCCCTTCCCTCTTTGTCTCCATGGGCAACCCCCATTACGTTATCTTCACTGACGACATTGACCAGGTGGGCGAGACAGGTCCTGTGATGGAGCATCACCCCATGTTTCCTCAGCGTTGCAACATCGAGTTTGCTACCCCCACCGCCGATGGTTTCCGCGTCAGGGTGTGGGAGCGAGGCAGTGGCATCACCCAGGCTTGCGGCACTGGTGCCTGCGCCACAGCCGTAGCAGCTGCCAAGACGGGCAGGGCAGGGCGCACATCCACCATCATCATGGATGGTGGCACCCTCTCCATAGAATGGAGCGAGGCTGACAACCACGTCTATATGACTGGTCCTGCCACCTTCGTCTTTGATGGGGAAATCATAGATAATTAGATTTTAATTGTCAATTGTCAACTATCAATTATCAATTATCAATTAGAAAAGAATGGCTTTAGTAAATACACATTTCCTTAACTTGCAAGAGAACTATCTCTTTGCCGACATAGCCAAGAGGGTGAAGGCTTTCAAGGTTACCCACCCCAAGGCTGACGTAATATCACTTGGCATTGGCGATGTTACCCAACCGTTGTGTCCTGCCGTTACAGAGGCTATGCACAAGGCGGTGGATGAGATGGCACATGCTGAGACCTTCCGCGGATATGGTCCCGAGCAGGGCTACGACTTCCTGCGTGAGGCGATAGTGAAGAACGACTTCCAGCCTCGTGGTGTGAGGTTGGATATCGACGAGGTGTTCATCAACGATGGTGCAAAGTCTGATACGGGCAACTTCCAGGAACTGCTCCACTGGGACGACTATATCGGCGTTACCGACCCCATCTATCCCGTCTATATCGACTCCAACGTGATGATAGGCAGGGCTGGCTCACATCGTGACGGCAAGTGGTCTAACGTGGCTTATATGCCCATCACGGCTGAGAACGGTTTTGTGCCCCAGATACCTACAGGTCGCCCAGTCGAGGTCATCTACCTGTGCTATCCCAACAACCCTACGGGCACGGTGATTACTAAGGACGAGATGCGCAAGTGGGTAAACTATGCCCTGAAGAATGATTCGCTCATACTCTTCGATGCTGCCTATCAGGCTTACATACAAGACCCCGACATCCCTCATAGCATATACGAGATTCGTGGAGCACGCAAGTGCGCCGTGGAGTTCCGCTCGTTCTCTAAGACGGCTGGTTTCACAGGCATCCGTTGTGGCTATACCATAGTGCCTAAGGACCTCACACTCTCTGATCTTGAGGGCAACCGCATATCAGCCAACAAACTCTGGTTGCGCCGTCAGTGCACCAAGTTTAATGGCACCAGCTACGTATCCCAGCGTGCTGCTGAGGCTATCTACTCTCCTGAGGGCAAGGAGCAGATACAGCAGACCATAGACTATTATATGGACAATGCCCGTCGTATGCTCTCTATGCTGCGCTCCTTGGGCTACGAGGTGTATGGTGGTGAGAATGCCCCTTATGTGTGGATGAAGACTCCTAAGGGCACCTCGTCATGGAAATTCTTCGAACAGATGCTCTACGGTCCAGGGGTGGTATGCACGCCAGGCGTGGGCTTCGGTCCCAGTGGCGAGGGCTATGTGCGCTTCACCGCCTTCGGCTCTCACGAAGCCACCGACGAGGCTCTGCGCCGAATAGAGAAATGGACGAAGTACTGCTGAGTCAGTTTACAGTTTATAGTTTACAGTTTAGGGTTTAGAGTTTTCGTAGCGAGCTCTGCTCGCGTATCGTAGGCGCTTCAGCGCCGTATCGTAGCAATCTCCGATTGCGTATCGTAGCGAAGCTTATTCGCGTATCGTTTTATTTAAACTAAATAAAGTTATGCAAACACTAAGATTACAAGTAGTAGGAGAGGCTTTCAAGAAGAAGCCTTTAGAAGTTAAGGTACCAAGTGAGAGACCTTACGAGTATTTCGGTTGCAAGGTGTTCAACCGCGAGAAGATGTATAAGTATCTGCCTAAGGATGTCTATGAGCAGATGATCGACGTGATAGACAATGGCGCACGCCTTGAGCGCCACGTTGCCGACCACGTGGCTGCTGGCATGATGCAGTGGGCTAAGGAACAGGGCGTAACCCACTACACCCACTGGTTTCAGCCACTTACCGAGGGCACTGCCGAGAAGCATGACTCATTTCTGGAGCATGACGGTAAGGGAGGCATGATAGAGGAGTTTAGCGGCAAACTGCTCGTGCAGCAGGAGCCAGACGCTTCCAGTTTCCCAAGCGGAGGCATCCGTGCCACCTTCGAGGCTCGCGGCTACAGCGCGTGGGACCCTACCAGCCCAGTCTTCATCATCGACGACACCCTGTGCATACCTACCGTCTTCATCTCTTACACTGGCGAGGCACTCGACTATAAGGCACCGCTCTTGCGCGCCCTCCATGCCGTGAATGTCGCAGCCACTGAGGTGTGCCATTATTTCGACCCTGAGGTGAAGAAGGTCACCAGCAACCTGGGTTGGGAACAGGAGTATTTCCTTGTTGATGAGGGACTCTATGCCGCTCGTCCTGACCTCCTGCTCACAGGCAGAACGCTCATGGGACATGACTCAGCCAAGAACCAGCAGATGGACGACCACTATTTCGGCTCTATCCCTGAGCGTGTGGCAGCCTTCATGCGCGACCTCGAGATACAGGCACTCCAGCTCGGCATACCTTGCAAGACTCGCCATAACGAGGTGGCTCCTAACCAGTTTGAGCTGGCTCCTATCTATGAGGAGACCAACCTCGCCGTTGACCACAACATGCTGCTCATGTCTGTCATGAAGCGTGTGGCACGCAAACACGGTTTCCGCGTTCTGCTCCACGAGAAACCTTTCGCAGGCATCAACGGCTCTGGTAAGCACAACAACTGGTCACTCAACACTGACAACGGCATACTGCTCCATGCCCCAGGCAAGACACCTGAGCAGAACCTGCGCTTCGCCACCTTCATCGTCGAGACCCTCATGGGCGTTTATCGCCATAACGGACTCCTCAAGGCAAGCATCATGTCGGCTACCAACGCCCACCGTCTGGGAGCCAACGAGGCACCTCCTGCCATCATCTCCAGCTTCCTCGGCAAGCAGCTCACCGAACTGCTCGACCACATCGAGAAGGCTGACCAGAAAGACATTCTCTCTATGCAGGGCAAGCAGGGCATGAAGATGGATATACCAGAGATTCCAGAACTGCTCATCGACAATACCGACCGCAACCGCACCTCGCCGTTCGCCTTCACGGGCAACCGCTTCGAGTTCCGTGCCGTAGGCTCTGAGGCTAACTGTGCCAGCGCCATGATAACCCTCAACAGTGCTGTGGCTGAGGCTCTCGCCGACTTCAAGAAGCGTGTTGACCAAAAGATAGCTGAATACTCCACTGACCCACGCTTTGCCGAGGGCACAGGCCACACCGCCAAGTATCATGCCATCATCGACATACTGCGCGAGGATATCAAGACCTGCAAACCAATTCGTTTCGACGGCAACGGCTACAGCGACGAGTGGGTGGCTGAGGCTGAGAAGCGCGGACTCGACGTCGAGAAGTCTTGTCCTAAGATTTTCGAGCGTTACCTCGACGAGGCAAGCGTCCAGATGTTTGAGAGCCTCGGCGTCATGACACGCAAGGAACTCGCAGCGCGCAACGAGGTGAAGTGGGAGACCTACACCAAGAAGATACAGATAGAGGCACGAGTGCTGGGCGACCTCTCCATGAACCATATCATCCCTGTTGCCACACAGTATCAGACCTCGCTGCTCAACAACGTGGAGGATATGACACGCGTCTTCCCTCGCGACAAGGCAGAGAAACTCTCACAGCGCAACCTCAAACTCATCGAAGAGATAGCCGAGCGCACCTCAGTCATCGAGAAAGGCGTGGAGGAACTCGTTGAGGCACGCAAAAAGGCAAACAAGATAGAGAGCGAGCACGAGAAGGCAATAGCCTATCACGACATCATAGAGCCTAAGCTCGATGCCATCCGCTATCAGATAGACAAGCTCGAACTCATCGTGGATGATGCACTCTGGCCACTCCCTAAATACCGTGAACTCCTGTTCATAAGGTAAGAGAGGCGACCTCACAAACACAAGCGCACCGCAAGCTGTTCATCAGCCTGCGGTGTTTTTTGTCCTTTGTACCTTGTCCTTAGTCACTTTGTCCTTAGTCCTTTGTCCCTTGATAGAGGCATTACCTCCACTTGCAGAAGCATTACCTCTGCATGCAGAAGCATTACTTCTGCATCTAAAAGCATTACTTTTATCTCTAAAAGCATTGCTTTTACCTTTCGTCAGAAAAATCGTTACTTTTTACTTTTTAATTTTTACTTTCACGAAAAATGAGAATTTTTCGTGATTATCCCCACTTTTCCTCTAAACTCCGCATGAATGCTGGGATAAAGCGAGTGGGGTCAGGGTGGTTTATCCCCACTCTTGACCCCACTTTTGTCCCCACTTCCGACCCCACTCAGGCGGCCTTCAGAGGAATGACCTTGTAGTGAGTGATGTGTCCGCAGTCCGTACTCTCATAGCCCAGAGCCTTCATGGTTCTGCCAAGGTAAATTTTAGTGCTGTGAGTAGTCTTGATAGAAGGAAACTCATTCGCTATCACCTCCAACAGGTTGGAGCTGCTCATAGAACGAGCCACTTCACCCTCCTTCGGCTTACGGAAACAGATATTCACCATATCAGCCATATCCTTCTTCGCCATATAGGTCACGTTGAGCTGCTGAATGCGAGCCACCTCCTCATTATTAAACCAGTAAGGAGCCTTCAGCTCAGTCAGCTCATAGAGCACCTGGGCATACAGCTGCTCATAATCTATCTCCCCAGTATTGTCGATATACTGCCCCTTAGGAATGGTGATGCAGATATATCGGCGCGAACCAGTAGCATCCGTCAGAGGGTGGGGGTTGTTTGTTGTGGCAACAAACGAGGTGTATCGAGGTCTGTCCTCCTGCGAAGCCCCATAGATAGGACGACCGTTCACCCTGCTCCTTGAGAGAAGCTGCTTCAGGGCAGCATGCTGACCAGGCTTGATAGCATCCAACTCGTCCAGGTTCACCAGCAGATTGTTGGTCAGGGCCATCTCCTTGTCATTCTTGTTAGAAAGGTTGATGTTGTCCATGTAGTACACCCTCAGACTCTGTGGAAGCATACGAGCCAGGAAGGTCGTTTTGCCACATCCCTGTGCACCTATTAAAGTAGGTACACACTCGTTGCCATGCAGAGTGTCCATCTGCAGCCAGTGAGCCACCATCGAGCGCATCCATGTGGAGAGATACCCCTCCAGCTCCGAATCCACCCCAGGCAGTCTGCCAAACAACTTGCCCACATGGTTCTGTCCGTCCCACTTAGGCAGTCGGCTGAAGTAGTCAGCCACAGGGTCGAAGACAGGAATCTCATCCGACTTCACATACTCAGTAATGTCAGCCTTCGGCGAATCGTTCTCGCACACTTGCTCGCGCTTAGCCCGTATGATAAGGCTGTTCAGCGCGCCAAGGGTCATAGGTTGCCATTCTTCCTCCTTTCCCTCGTTCACCTTGTTTTTAAACTCCACCTTTCCCCTCAGCACATTACGACGGAAGAGGTAATTCTCATTCAGGAACAGCTCCACCTCGAGCTGCTCTGTTGCTGACGCGTTGTTAGCGTCAATTTGGGTGTTTTTAGTTACTTCTTTCATAATGGTAATTTGGATTAATTAAGGCAGTAATCGTAGATATTTATCAGAACTTTGCGTAAGACCAGAATCCCTTCTGGTAACAAGTGCAAAATTACAAAAATAATGTGATATGACCAAATTTTTTCAGTAGAAAACGACATGTTACTTTTTAGAAACTTTAGATGTCAGCATCTACTATTAGAATTCTCACAGTTGAGGTCTCAAGTAAGGTCTTCAATTCTAAGCGAAGCGTGACTCCACGAAGTGCCTGAGCACCTACGGAGCGCAAGAACTTCTGTACTCCTGTAACTTCTTGCCTGAAAGTGAGGTATCAAGTGACCTCTAAGTGACCTTTTTTAAATAAAGGTCACTCGCCTTAGCCCAGTATTCATGCGCCTTCCGAGCGATTTAGTGACCTTAGGAGGTATAAATCGAAAACACTTAAAATTCTCAGCAAATCCCCTCGAAAAAAACTCTCAAGAACCTCCTTTTTGCACACTTTCACAATTCTGTGCAGGGTAGTTTTTAACATTTCGCTTCCCATTATCCCTCATACACCTTATTTATATATATAGTAGCGTCATATTCCCCCTTAAAATTTGGAGGAAAGGAAAAAAGTGTGTACCTTTGCCTTCATATTATGAGAAGGGTAATAAAAAATAAATAGGAAAATGCGTAATCACTTACTAACTATCATTGCCTTGCTATGCACCCTGGTGCAGGGGGTATGGGCGGACAGCGCTTTCGGCGGAGGCAGCGGTACTGCACTGGACCCATACTTAATAGAGACGCCGCAGCACCTGCGCCAACTGGCTGCCGACGTGAATGACGGCAATGACTATGAGGGTAAGTATTTCAAGATGATTAGCTCGTTCAGCTGCTGGATTGAGCCGTTTACACCTATCGGCGGAAAATACTACAAAGAGGGCAGCGGCAAGGAGGAGACGACTGGTACGCGTAAGTTTTATGGCGTATTTGACGGCAACGGCTATACCATCAATGACCTCTACATACGTCCTACGGAGGATTTCTACGGCATAGGACTGTTTGGTGAACTGGGCTACGGAGCTCAGGTGATGAACCTGACAATCGCCTCTAAGCAGATTACATCTACCATCATGGGATGGGGCAACTGCGGAGCTATAGCAGGTGCTACTAACGACAATGTCATTATACATAACTGTCATGTGAAAGAGAATGTGGTGGTATCGGTGGATCCTGACAACCTGGCTCAGCAGATAAAGAGCAGCCGTGATTTTGGAGGTATAGTGGGTGAGAACGGCGGTATAGTCAGCCAATGTACGAGCAAGGCTACGGTAACCAATGCCGACATCACGGATGTGAACACTCTGGGCGGCATTGTGGGTGTAAATGCCGGCAAGGTGTGGTCGTGCACTTTCCTGGGAACGGTGAATGGCACTGACAAGGTGGGCGGCATCGCTGGCGACTGGTATGGCGAGCACGAGTTTTACGACTGCCTATACCACAGCAGTCCTGCCATAGGAGCTGTTAACGGTGCTGATGCTGAGGGTGTGTCGTGGATGGGTACCATCTCGCTTGCAGAAGGACTGACGGGCAGCATCAGCGGCACGGTATGCTACAGTTATAATAATGTGAATTACTACGCGCAGGGCAGCAGTTGCACGATAGGCTCGGACCTTAGGGTGAACGGCGGCTACGTGCCCCTGGACCCACAGCTCACCAGCGAGCAGGTAACCTTTGACAGCAACAACTCGTTCACCTATCCTGGTATGCAGGATGTGACGGTGGGGTGCACATACTCATCGCTCAAGCGCGACATAGCATACTCGCCGTGGGTGAGCATCGACATACCGTCGCAGAAGTGCACGGGAACTGCCCTCACCCCCGTTATCACCGTGACGGACAATATGACGGGCTCGCCGTTAATACTGCAGGAGGGAACGGACTACAGCGTCACTCTTCCCTCAGACGATATGACAGAGGCTGGCGACTACGACATCACCATCAGCGGCATGGGCGACTTTACAGGTACGGCGAATGCCACTTTCACCATAACACCACTGCGCTGGCTGGGTGATGGCACAGAGGAGAAACCGTATCAGATACGCAGCGTGGACGACTGGCTACTGCTGGCAAGCGAGACGATGAAGGAGGATTTCGCTGACACATACTTCATACTGATGAATGATCTCGACTTCACTGGCGTGGAATACAAGATGGTGGGGGATGAGAATGAAGACCACGACACTAAGAAGTTCAGGGGACGTATGGACGGCAATGGCAAGACCATCGACAATGTGACTTACGAAAGCACGAAACATTTTGCCGGACTGTTCGGACGTGTGGGTAGCGGAGCCGTCATACGGAACCTCATCTCGGGCAGCGGCAACGTCATCCGCGACAGAATGAGCGTGGGCGGCATCGTGGGTATCATGGAATCGGCTGATGTCATCGGCTGCACAAGCTATGCTACCGTCATCGCCAATAAAGTCTCAACGTTCACGGGACGCTATGCAGGAGGCATCGCAGGAAATATGAATAGCGGAAATATCACTGACTGTCGCAACTATGGCAGCGTCACTGCAAGCAGCCGTGCTGGAGGAATAGTCGGGCTGGCACAATTCGGTTCGGTGACAGGCTGTCTCAATTTTGCCCAGGTGACGGCTGAAGAATATGACGGCGGCATCGTCGGAACACATAATTATACATCTATCAGCAACAACTACTATGCCGGCGACTGCACCACAGGTGGCATCAATGGCAGTGACGTTACAGGTCAGGCTATGAAGGGCTACACCATAGACGGCGGAGGGACTGTGACCATAGAACTGGAGGAAAACGCCTCAATAGGCGTGGCATACAACGGAGCCGTATATGCCGGCGAGAGTCAGCTGGTCAACATGGTGCTGAGCGTGGAGGAAGGCAGCGCAACATTCGAGGCAAGCAGTGGTACACTCACGGATAACAGCGACGGCACCTACACACTGACCATGCCTGCCGAAGATGTCACCATCACGGCAACGCCCATCAGCCTTGACCTCACACTATATGACGGCACTCATGACCCAACGAACAACGAGACTATCAATGAGAACTACCACTACGTGGCAAACGTCACTATATCAGGGCGCACGCTGTACAAGGACGGTAAGTGGAACACGCTGTGCCTGCCGTTCAATGTAGAGGACTTCAGTGGCACCATATTCGAAGAGGCTACCGTAAAGGAACTGGATATCAACGGAGAGTACGAGGGACACCAGACAGGCTTCGATGCCAGCGACGGCACGCTGTACCTTTACTTCAAGGTCGCCACAGAGATAGAGGCAGGAAAGCCTTACCTCGTGAAGTGGGCAGGCGGCGATGATATCGTGAGTCCAGTCTTCACGAACGTGACCATCAACAACACAGAGAATGCCGTCACCAGTGAGGACGGCAAGGTGAGCTTCCTAGGCAACTACAGCCCAATAGCGCTCACTGCTGGTGACAACACCGTGCTGTATCTGGGTACAAACAACAAACTGTACTACCCATCTAAGGCAAGAACTATCAATTCTTTCCGCGCATACTTCCAGCTCCACGGCATCGTGGCTGGCAATCCGCAGTCGGGACAGCAGAGCATACAGTCGTTCAGGCATAATCTGGAGGATGAAGCAACGGGAGTGCAGGAGGTTCAAGATTTCCTAAGTTCAAAAGTTCCCGTTCCCGTTCCCGTTAAAGTTATCAAGAACGGACGCCTGTACATCGGTGAGTATAATATTGTAGGACAAAGAACGAAGTAGAACTTCGTACGATACGTGGCGAAGCCACTACGTTCCGAGCTCCGCTCGCCTGAGCACCTACTGGAGCGCAAGAAACGCACCTGCTGCGCCTACGATAACGATAACTAAAAGACAAAAAGATGAAAAAAGAATATATGAACCCTACGCTACTTGTAGTGGAAAAACGACAGAAAACCTCACTCCTGGCAGGCAGCGTCCCAGTGGTTACCAACACAGACGGCAACAGTAACGTCGATTTGGGTGGCAGTGATGAGGAAATACCTGATGAAGAAGTTATTATCAGATAGTTTCAATCCAACAACTAATAACAATAAAGGCGGTGCTAATGCACTGCCTTTTTTACGTCAACTAAGTCTTATATTTCCCCTTAAAATTTGGAGGTTAGGAAAAAAGTGTGTACTTTTGCAGACAGAATGAGAATAGGATACGACGCGAAGCGTTATTATCATAACAGGACAGGACTGGGCAACTACAGCCGTACGGTGGTGGATGCCATGAGGAGTCAGCATGAGGATGTTGACGCGGTGCTCTATGACTGTAAGGCGCTGGAGCGTACGTTTGCACTGGGCAGAAGGGCGAAAAGGGAGGGGTGTGAGCTGTTTCACGGTCTGAGCAACGAACTGCCTCGCGACATAGTGAGGGCGGGGGTGCCGAGCATAGTGACGATGCACGACGTGGCTTGGCGCACGTTTCCTGATATGTATAAGCCCTGGGACAGAATGATATATGACTGGAAATACGGATGGTCATGCAGGAATGCTACGCACGTGGTGTGCATAAGCGAATCGACGAAGCGCGACGTGATGCGCTTCTACGGGGTGCCTGAGGATAGGATTTCGGTGATTTACCAGCCTGTGCAGGGGGTGTTCTATGAATCCTCTATAGGAGTTAAAGGAGTTATAGGAGTTAAAGGAGTTAAAGACAATACCTTAGACCTCAATGATAACTCTTTGAACCAAGCCACCGCTGGTGGCTATATCCTCACCGTGGGTTCGATAAATTCGAGGAAGAACCTGATGGGGATGGTGAAGGCGCTGGAGATGATTCCTGAGGATGAGCGACTGCCACTGGTGGTGGTGGGCAACGGAAGGGAGTATCGCCAGAGGGTGGAGGAGTATATAGACAGCCACCATCTGAGGGAATGGGTGAGGATAGAGAGTAACATTCACGAGGCGGAGAGACTGAAGGAACTGTATGCTGGGGCGGTGTGTATGTTGTACCCGTCGTTTTATGAGGGCTTCGGACTGCCTGTGGTGGAGGCGCAGTTGCAGGGGTGTCCTGTGATTACGAGTAATGTGTCGTCGCTGCCTGAGGCGGCTGGTCCTGATGCCCTGCTGGTGAATCCTGCTCAGACGGAGGAGATAGCAGAGGCGCTACGCCTGCTGCTAAGCAGCGAGGAGGAACGTAAGCGCAGGGGCGAGGCTGGACGCCGATACTGCATGGAGATGTTCAGCCCTGAAAGGCTGACGGAGGAGATGTTCCAGTTGTATGAATTGATAATTGATAATTGATAATTGATAATTGACAATTGATAATTGACAATTGATAATTGATAATTGACAATTGATAATTGAGAGTTTCCCTTGAACTAGCGAAGCGTCTTGAACCTCTTGAACTCTTGAACTCTTGAACTTTTGAACCTCTTGAACCTCTTGAACTTTTGAACCTCTTGAACTTTTGAACTTTTTATGAACATTAAGGAGAAGGCTAAGACAATAAAGAATGGTGATCAGGGCAAGGCGCAGTTTGTTCGCTTTGTCTTGAACGGTATTTTTGCGGCTGCGCTGCAGTATGCGGTGTATCTGGCGCTGATGCCCTATATGGTGGTGGATGTGGCTTACGGAGCGAGTTACTTCGTGAGTTTTCTGGTGAATTTCTTTACCACTACCTATTTTACGTTCAGGAGCCATGCCACATGGAAGAAGTTTGTGGGATTCTGCGGCAGTCACGGGGTGAACTACGTGTTCAGTCAGGTATTGTTCTCGCTCTTCATCAACGTGATACACATGAATGCCTACATTGCCCCATTTGTGGTAATGGGCGTGGCGATGCTGTTGCAGTTTACTATCCTGAGGTTCGTGTTTAAGAAATAGAAGGAGTTAAAAGGAGTTAGAGGAGTTAAAGGAGTTAAAGACAATACCTTAGACCTCAATGACAACTCCTTGAACTCTTGCTCCGAGCTTGCTCGCCTGAGCACCGTTAGGAGCGCAAGAACCTCTTGAACTTTTGAACCTCTTGAACTCTTGAACCTCTTGACCTCTTGAACTCTTGAACTCTTGAACTACTCCAACAACCGTTGGAGCTGGCGCAGCAGGGGCTGGTCATAGCCATAGATGTCAGGATGTGTCTCCATGATGCCTGTCATGGGGTTGGGGTACATGGTGTAATAGATAAGGTGCACAGGAACGGGGGGTGAGACCTTGTGATAGGTGAAGAGACGATAGGGGCGTGGGGCATCGGTATGGTTGCTGAGCCACTGGTAGCCGCGCTCGGTCTCGGGTGAAAGGTCCATAGAGATGCGCAGACGGTCGATAGCCCACTCATCGAGCTCGGGGGCGAGGAAGAGGGCGAGGTCGTAGGGTCGCTCTACTCGCACGCAGCCATGAGAGACGGCACGACGAGAGCGATGGAAGGTGCCTGGCGAGTTGGTGTCGTGGAGATAGACGGAGAAGCTGTTGGCGAAGCGGAACACTATCCTGCCGAGGGAGTTGCCCTGTCCGCCTCGCTGCACGAAGCGCAACTGACGGTTACGCATATCGTCGGCTGAGAGATGGTTGATGTTGAGGGTGTCGCCTGAACGACGGTCAACGACGAAGTATTTGTGACGGGCAAACCATGCGGAATCGCCTGCATGACGGGGAAAATCGCTCGCCACAATCTTGGGCGGCAGGCTCCATTCGGGATTTACCTGCATGCAGTTGATATGGCTGCTGAGCAGAGGGGTCTTGGTTTTCAAGGCTCCATAACACACCTTCATATTGAGTATGGTGTCGCCACCCACAGCCCACAGCTGCTGGGAGGGCAGATTGACTACCACCATGCGCTGAGAGAGGTCGGGGTGGGGTATGCGCCAGCGACAGCGTTCCATATTGACGGCTATGCGATGACGCTCCTCAGTGGTGCTTGCCGATGTCAATGCCTGACGCAATGCCTCGAAGGTCTGGGCATTGGCTGGGAAGGAAGCCTTGAGGTGGGTGATGCGTTCGCTGGAAGAGAGGGCATCAAGTGACTCCTGATAGTTGGGGGAGGGGGTGGCATAATCGTAGAGGTGGGCATAGGTGCTGTCCTCACGATAGTAGAGCCTGTTATAGAGGCGTGCGGGGCGCGTGAATCCGTAGCGTGTGCCAGTGCCGTATTTGACGTAAGCCTTGGAGAGGTTATAGTCGAGGCGTGGCAAGACCTCGTTGATGTCTTGTCCTAAGGAATCGAAGGCAAGATTATGGATGATGTTCAGGTCTGCGGCTATCTGAGGAATGAGGAAGGCGGTGGTGTCGAGAGCCGACTGGGGCAGTTCGGTGCGAAGGTAATCAAGCAGTTCGTCGGCATCAGGCGACACGCCGTCGTCGATGGTGAACCATAGGGGTATGTCGCTGAAGGAGGCGATGGTGTCATAGCGATGCCTGACGAAGAGGTCGGCATTCCACCCAGAGGAGTCGGCAGCGATGATGGCGCTGAGGTGTTGCCTCATGCGCAGGGTGTCGATGGAGTCCTGATACACCCCAAAGGCTGGCTCGGTGAAGTCGTCGATAGCCTCTATCACCCTCTTGCATGACGACAGGAGGGTGAGGATGGTTAGCAGGAGGAATATGATGGGAGTTAAGTGCATAGGCTTAACTGTGAACTGTTTAGAATTCTTCTGTCAGTCGCTTGATGTCCTGGTCTTCGCCTACTATCCAGAGGATGTCGCCAGGCTTAAAGAGATAGAGCGGCGAGACGGTGGAAAGGTTCTCTTCACCTTCCTCCAAGCCCACGAGCATACAGTTGTAGTGGTCGCGCAGACGGGAGGTGACGAGCGACTTGCCTGCCAGGGCGCAGTAGGGCGTGATGGCGAAGCGGCGCAGCTGCATCTCGTGAGGAGCAAACTCGGTGGGCTCAGGAAACTGCTCCTCTTGTAGGGTGGCATTGAGCTTGGAGAGCTGGTCATCTGACCCTATGACGTTGAGTTTGTCGAAGGGGAAGATGATGTTGTCGCCAGAAGGGATGTTAATCTTCTGATGACCACGCGAGATGCTGCTTACATGAACTCCGAAACGCTGGGCAAGCTGTAGTTCCTTGAGCATCTTGCCTGCCCACATGGAGTCTTGTGGCACATCGACGGTGGCTATGTGGAGGTCGCGGTCGAGCAGCTTGCCCTCAAAGAGAGGACGCCGCTTGCCTGTGGCGCGAGCGTAGGTGTCTTTGGAGTGGAGGTTCTGGATGAACATACGTTCCATCTTGATGCTGCTGCTCTTGATGCGACGCGAATAGACCATAGCAAAGACTATGCACAGGGCGAGACAGAGCATGATGGCATTGGAGAGCTGGGTGAGCTGACTGAACACATAGCAGATAAACGTCATGGCGATTGCCACGCGCAGGATGACCGTGAAGCAGAGTGGGGCACGATTATGATGACTGCCCACCCACAGGGCACGGAACTCTTCGCTCCTCGTCTTTTTCATAACCATAGCACGCAGGAAGGGGGCTATGAAGAGTATGGTGAGGATGGTGCACACGATGTTTGCCCACTTATGTGGCAGGATGGAATTGAGGAAGGCATCGCCCACGGTGAGCATGATGACGATAGTGGCACTGGAGAGCACGGAATAGATGAGCGTATTGATGACCATCTGGATGATGAGCGGACGCCAGTTGCCCTGCGAGGTGTCGTAGTTGGTGGGGGCTATGTCAGAAATCTTGTTGATGCGACTAATCCACGCCTTAGGCAGTGATTTCTCCACCAGATTATATACTGGCACTGCGCCACGTATCATATAAGGTGTGGTGAAGGTGGTGATGACTGATACCGTAACCACTACAGGATAAAGGAAATCGCTGATGATGCCGAGGCTGAGACCTAAGGAGGCTATGATGAAGGCAAACTCACCTATCTGAGACATGGAGAATCCGCAACGCATAGCCGTCTTGAGGGGCTGACCTGAGAGCAGGAAGCCGAAGGAGCCGAGTATGCTCTGACCTAACAGTATGGCGAGTGTGATAACCACTATGGGCACCCACTGCTGCAATACGATATTGATGTCAACCAACATGCCGACAGAGACGAAGAAGATGGCTCCGAAGAGATTCTTGACTGGTTCTATCAGGCGCTCTATCTTCTGCGCCTCGATGGTCTCAGCCAGTATGCTACCCATGACAAACGAACCAAAGGCGGAGCTGAAACCCACGAAAGAGGCAAAGACAGCCATACCGCAACAGAGGGCAAGCGACACGATGAGCAACACCTCGTCATTGACCAGTTTGCGCACCTTGCGCAGGAAGAGGGGAATGAAGAACAGTCCCACGACAAACCACAACACAAGGAAATAGACTATATCCATGATGGAGAGGAACATGCCGTGACCAGCTCCCTCGCTACCACCCTTGGCTATGGTGGTGAGCACCACCATCATCACGATGGCGAGGATATCTTCAAGGATGAGTACACTCATAACCAGCGAGGCAAACTGCTGCTGCTTGAGTCCGAGGTCGTCGAACGCCTTATAGATAATAGTGGTGGACGACATGGCAAGCATACCTGCCAAGAAGAGGGCATCCATCTCTGACCACCCCTGCGTGGCGGCTACGATGAAGCCGATGTTCATCATAGAGAAGATGATGGTGAGAGCCGCTATTATGGGTGCCATACCCATCTTGAGTATCTTCTTAAACGAGAAGTCGAGACCCAAGGCAAAGAGCAGGAACATCACGCCGATGTCAGCCCAGGTGTGTATATTCTCCTCATCGAGAACTGATACGGTAAGGGGCATATTAGGCGACACTATGATGCCAGCCACGATATAGCCCAACACGAGTGGCTGCTTGAGTTTCTTGAACACAAGCGTCACTACTCCAGCCGTAACCAGAATGAGTGCGAGGTCTTGTACTAATGAGGGGATGTTTGACATAGATTTATGATGGTTTTAGTGGCTTTCTCCATAACCTGAACGGAGATAAATTCATAAGGTCCGTGAAAGTTTACGGCACCAGTAAAGAGGTTGGGGCAGGGCAGTCCCTTGAACGACAGCTGGGCACCGTCAGTGCCACCGCGAATGGGTTGCACCTTAGGCGTAACACCTGCTTTGAGCATTGCCTCCTTAGCGCTCTCTATGATGTGGCTCACGGGCTGTATCTTCTCAAGCATGTTATAGTATTGGTCGGCTATCACTACATGACACACACCATCGCCATAACGCTGGTTGAGGCGCTCAGCCACCTTGCGCATCGTCGCCTTGCGCTCATCGAAACGCTCGTGGTCGTGGTCGCGAATGATAATCGACAGCTGAGCCTTCTCGCAACAGCCCTCCATGCCAGTGAGGTGGTAGAAACCCTGATAGCCGTCAGTGGTCTCGGGGCGCTCATCCTCAGGCAACATGCTGATAAACTCATGAGCCACTATCGAGGCGTTGAGCATCTTGCCCTTGGCATAGCCAGGATGCACGCTGATGCCTGTGATGGTTACCTTAGCCGAAGCGGCGTTGAAGTTCTCATACTCCAGTTCGCCAAGGTCGCCACCGTCTATGGTGTAAGCCCACTGGCACCCAAACAGGTCAACATCGAAATGGTGGGCTCCCATGCCTATCTCCTCGTCGGGGTTGAAGGCTATGCGTATGGTGCCATGCTTTATCTCGGGGTGGTCGCGGAGGTAACACACAGCCTGCATTATCTCGGCTATGCCTGCCTTGTCGTCAGCCCCCAAGAGGGTGGTGCCGTCAGTCACTATGAGGTCTTCGCCCACGTGCTTCAGCAGTTCGGGAAACTTCTTCGGACTGCTCACTATGCCTTCGGAGAGCAGGATGTCGCCACCGTCATAATGCTCCACTATGCGAGGTTTTACGCCTGCACCAGAACAGTCGGGCGAGGTGTCGTAATGGCTTATGAAGCCTATGGTGGGTGCAGTGGTGCCCTCAGCGAGGTTGGAGGGCAGGGTGGCATAGAGATAACCCTTGTCGTCGAGCACCACGTCGTGCAGTCCCTCAGCTATCATCTCATCACGCAGGTAGCGTGCAAAGACCATCTGCTTGGGAGTGCTCGGCACCGTCGTAGAGTTTTCTGAAGACTGGGTGTCGAACTTAACATAACGTATGAAGCGCTCAACAAGATTCATTACTCAAACCTCAAATCTCAAACCTATTCCTGCTTAATAGCCTCTCTCACCTTAGCCTCTATCTCCTCACACAACTCGGGGTTGTCCTTGAGCAGGGCGAGGCAGGCATCGCGACCCTGTGCCAGTTTTGAGTCGCCGTATGAGAACCATGCACCAGCCTTCTTCACTATATTCTTGTCAACGGCTATGTCGAGAATCTCGCCATACTTAGAGATGCCAGTGCCAAACATGATGTCAAACTCGCACTTGCGGAATGGAGGTGCCACCTTGTTCTTCACAATCTTTATCTTGGTCAGTTTGCCTATCACCTCGTCGCCATCCTTTATAGGGGTAGAAGGACGCACGTCGATGCGCACTGAGGCATAGAACTTCAGGGCATTACCGCCAGTGGTGGTCTCAGGATTGCCAAACATCACGCCAATCTTCTCACGCAACTGGTTGATGAATATGCAGGTGGTGTTGGTCTTTGATATGGTAGAAGTGAGTTTGCGCAGAGCCTGTGACATCAGTCTTGCCTGCAGTCCTACCTTGTTGTCGCCCATATCGCCCTCTATCTCAGCCTTAGGGGTGAGCGCAGCTACTGAGTCTATCACTATAATGTCAACAGCGGCACTTGATATGAGCTGGTCGGCTATCTGCAGAGCCTGCTCGCCATTGTCAGGCTGTGATATCAGCAACTGGTCCACATCCACACCCAGGTTGGCTGCATAGAAACGGTCGAAGGCGTGCTCAGCATCTATGAATGCTGCTATGCCACCCTGCTTCTGTGCCTCGGCTATGGCGTGGAGAGCCAGCGTGGTCTTACCTGATGACTCAGGACCGAATATCTCTATGATTCGTCCCTTAGGGTAACCACCCACACCGAGTGCCATGTCGAGTCCCAACGAACCTGTTGGTATTACCTCTACTTTCTCTACGTTATTCTCGCCAAGTTTCATGATTGAACCCTTGCCGAAATCCTTCTCTATCTTAGCCATTGCAGCCTGCAACGCCTTGAGTTTTGCTTCTTTGTTTGCGTCAGCCATTTTATAATTTAAGATTTATCATTTGTTATTTATATTCTACAATTCAAGTTCCCCGTTAAACACCTCATGCCAGGGCAGTCCCTGCTTGTTGAGCTGTTCCATGAATGGGTCTGGGTCAAAATCCTCCACGTTCCACACGCCAGGCTTCTTCCATATACCCTTGAGGAACATCATTGCGCCTATCATGGCAGGAACGCCAGTGGTGTAGCTCACACCCTGCATGCCTGTCTCTTCGTAAGCCTCCTGGTGCTTGCAGTTGTTATATACGTAGTAGGTCTGTTCCTTGCCGTCCTTTATGCCCCTGATGCGACAGCCTATAGATGTCTCGCCGTCGTAGTTTTCGCCCAGATCCTGTGGGTTAGGCAACACAGCCTTCAGGAACTGCAGTGGCACTATCTTCACCTTCACCTTCTTGTCGGGGTTGTCAGCCAGCGGTGCCTCATACTCCATCTCGTCTATGCGGCTCATACCCAGATTCTGTATGCAGTCCAGATAGGTGAGGTATTGCTGTCCGAAGGTCATCCAGAAGCGAGCCTGCTTTATGGTAGGATAGTTCTTGACCAGCGACTCCAGTTCCTCGTGGTGCATGAGGTACGACTCACGCGGACCTATGTTAGGGTAGGTGAGAGCCTTGTGTATCTCCAGTGGCTCAGTCTCTATCCATTCGCCATCTTTGTAATACAGTCCCTTTTGTGTTATCTCGCGTATGTTAATCTCAGGGTTGAAGTTTGTGGCAAACGCCTTGTGGTGGTTGCCAGCGTTGCAATCAACGATGTCCAGATAGTGTATCTCGTCAAAGTGGTGCTTTGCTGCATAAGCCGTATAAACGCCTGACACTCCTGGGTCGAAACCACAGCCGAGGATTGCTGTCAGTCCTGCATCCTCAAAACGCTGTTTGTAAGCCCACTGCCATGAGTATTCAAAGTGTGCCTCGTCCTTGGGCTCGTAGTTGGCTGTGTCCAGATAGTTCACCCCACACGCCAGACAGGCATCCATTATCGTGAGGTCCTGATAAGGCAGGGCGAGGTTCACGCACAACTCAGGCTTAAACTCGTTAAATAGTGCCTTTAGCTGTTCCACATCGTCAGCATCCACCTGTGCCGTGCTCAGGTTGATATTCTTGCCGTACTCCTTTTTCCTTAATGCCTCTACCAGGACATCACATTTTTCCTTTCTGCGACTTGCTATCATGAAGTCGGTAAACACGTCGCTGTTCTGTGCTATCTTGTGTGCCGTTACGGTGGCTACACCGCCAGCACCAATCATTATTACTCTTGACATTTTTATTTTTAATTGATAATTGACAATTCTTGCGCTCCATAGGTGTTCTTGCTCTGGCAAGCGTAGCACCAGAGGTGCGTCCGATTACAGGCGAGCAGAGCTCGGAAGACAATTGATAATTTTTCTCTAACCTCAGACCTCAGACCTACTTCTTCATTTCCTTCTCCTGCGCCACTTTATTTGCCTCCATGGCGTTCAGCTTGCGGTGGAAGTTATAGCGGATGCCATTCTGTGTCAGTATTAGCGAATCGCCACTGAGGCTCTCCAGCTGCAGGGTGTCCAGCGAGTAGGTCACCTTCTTGCCGTCCTTGGCGCCAGGGAATCCTCCCTCGCGTGATATCAGCACAAGGTTGCCGTTGAGCATATACCATTTTATGTAGTTCTTCACAGGGGGGTATATCACTGGTGAGTCATCCTCAAGCGTGTTTGAGCGCATCACCCTGCCCACAGCCTGAGCGTTGTGGCTACGCTTGAGCGTGAAACCATATTCGCGAGGAATGAGGAAATTGCTCTTTATCGAGTCGTCCACATGTGCCATCATGCGTCGCTGCGCACGACGTGACATATTCTGAAACTCCTTCATCACTGGCATTACGGGATATGTCCACGTGCCTTTCAGTGCGTCCAGGTTCACCACCATAGTGGCTGTCAGCGTGTCTTGCTGGTCGCGCATCACGCCTATCCAGTCGCCGATTTCTGGTTTGCCTATCACCATGCCGTTCTCCTTAGCGTCTATGCAGTTCAGCGTTATGGGGTCGCCATAGAAAGGCCAGATGACCACCACCGAGTCTGATGTGCCGTCGCATGATAGTCCATAGAGCATCGAGTCGCCCTTCACCACTGGTGCGTCGTCAGTCATCATCACGTCCGTCTGGTCGTCTATCTTCTCTGTGCTCTTTTTGCATCCTCCCAGTGCTATTAGTGCTGTGAGGCAGAGGCATACTATTGAGAAATGTATCTTCATTTTCTGTATTAAAATGTTATGCTTTGCATAAAATGTGATTTCAATCTACAAAGGTAACCAAAATAGTTCACAGTTCACAATTCACAGTTCATAGTTTGTCAGCCTTTTATTATTTTTTAACCTTTAAGCCTCAAACCTCAAACCTCCAACTTCAAAAATTTTTAAAAAAAATTACTACCTTTGCAGTCGCAATCACAAATTTCTTTATTCGCCCAATGAACAGGTTATCAGCATTATTTCTCATTTTTATGGCATTTGCCACAAGTGCCTTCGCACAGTCTAAGATGGAACAGGAACTGCACAAGCTCGACGAGGTCGTGGTCAAGGGGGTGGCTAAGAAACTGGTGGTGAGGGAAGATACCTTCATCTATAATGCCGATGCCTACAAAACTCCAGAGGGCTCCACCATTGAGGAACTGGTGCGCAAACTGCCTGGCGCTCAGGTGAGCGACGATGGCAAGGTGACCATCAACGGCAAGGAGGTAAAGAAGATTAAGGTGGATGGTAAGGAGTTTATGACGGGCGACACACAGACAGCACTCAAGAATCTGCCCACTGCCATAATAGATAAGGTGAAGGCTTACGACGAGAAGTCCGATCAGGCTCGACTCACGGGCGTTGATGACGGCGAGGAAGAAACGGTGCTCGATTTCAACATCAGACAGGGCATGAACAAGGGCTTTATGGCAAACATCGACCTCGCCATAGGCACCCACAAACGCTATGCTGAAAGGGTTATGGGCGCATATATGAAAGATAACTCGCGACTCATGCTCTTTGGTAATGCCAACAATACTGGCGACCGCGGATTCTCAAGCGGAGGTCGTGGCGGTGCAGGCGGTGGCAACGGACTGATGGCAAACAAGATGTTAGGCATCAACTACAACTACGAATTGAAAGACAAACTCAAAGCCGACTTCTCCATCAGGTGGAACCACAGCGATACTGACAACTGGCAGAAGAGTGCCACAGAGAACTTCGTATCGACCAAGGGTTCATTCACCAACAGCATCTCGCAGCAGTATGGCAGAAGCAACAAGTGGGACATACGAGGCAAGGTGGAGTGGAAGATTGACACACTGACCACACTCATCGTGCGACCCACATTCACTGGCAGTTCCACCGACTCCAGGGGCGACAGCCGCAGCTCCACCTTCAGTCGCGACCCCTTCCAGTATTCCGACGACCCGTGGAACATGGACGAGAGCACAGGAGACGCTGATCTGTGGGTTAACAGCAAGAAGAACAACTCCCTGTCCTACGGCACTTCCAACGCCTTCAATATTCAGGCTACCCTCTCACGCAAACTGGCTGCCAACGGAAGAAATGTAACCACCCAAGTGCGCTACAACGTGGGTAATGCTGACACTGAAGACCTCTCCACCCAGTTTGTCAAACTCTATCAGCTTAGCGAACAGTATTACAAAAACCGTTATAACCTCACACCCACCAAGAACTGGGGGCTGCAGCTCAATGCCACCTACAGCGAACCCATAGCCAAGGCTACATTCATACAGTTTAAATACCAGTACCAGTACAGCAACAAGACCAGTGACCGTAGCACCTACGACTTCAGCGACGAGCCCGATTTCTATCGTGGCGTAACACCTGAATACCGCGACTTCGATTACTATCTCGCCCCTTACCGTCCGCTCACTGAGTCGTCACCCTATTACAGCAGTCCTCTCAGCCGCTATTCCGAGTACGACAACTACGTTCACCAGCTCGAACTCACACTCAAGCGCACTCGTCCCAAGTATAACCTCAACGTGGGCGTCATGCTCCAGCCACAGGTGTCACACCTTACTTATAAATACCTTGGCAATGATTTCGATGTGCGCCGTACAGTCACCGACTTCACGCCAACTCTCGACTTTCGCTATAAGTGGAACAAGAAGAAGACCCTCCGAGTCAACTACCGAGGCAGGTCAGCCCAGCCCACCATGACCGATATGCTGCCCATAACTGACGATACCGACCCGCTCAACATTAAGGTGGGCAACCCAGAGTTGAAGCCCTCCTTCACCAACACCATGCGCGTGCAGTATAACAACTATGTGTCAAGCCACATGCAGACCGTCATGGCATTCCTCAACTACCAGATGATACGCAACAGCGTTTCTAACAGCGTAGAATATGATGACCAAACGGGTGGAAGAACCACCAAACCCATGAACATCAACGGCGACTGGAGCATTGATGCAGCTATGATGTATAATGCCGCTGTCGATAGCGTGGGCAAGTGGAACTTCAACTCCTTCGCCAACGTCAGCTATAAGAATGATGCCAACTACACCTACCTCACTGACACTAAGCAGACCGAAAAAAACTACACTCGCACCACCAACCTCAGCGAGCGCCTCGGCATAGGCTACCGTCTCGACTGGATAGAGGTGGAGCTCAACGGACAGGTGCAATACACCATCTCAAGTAACAAGCTGCAACCCAATGCCAACCTCAACTCATGGCAGTTTCAGTATGGCACCGATATCACCCTCACTGCTCCCTGGGGCACCAGTTTCTCCACAGGCGCACACATGCAGAGCCGTCGAGGCTTTGCCGATGCAGCCATGAACACCAACGAGTTTGTGTGGAACGCCCAGATAGCCCAGAGCTGTCTCAAGAGCAAGGCACTCACCTTCTCACTGCAGTTCTATGACATACTCCACGAGAAGAGCTCCTTCAGCCGTGCCGTCTCAGCCTCACAGCGCAGCGACACATGGTATAACAGTATCAACTCCTACTGCATGCTTCACGTCATCTACCGTTTCAATGCCTTCGGCGGCAAACAATCAAGGCGAGGCAACCGTCCTGACGGAGAGTTTGGCGACCGTCCTCCTCGTGGTGAAGGTGGCTTCGGTGGAGGCGAACGAGGAAACAGAGGTGGCTTCGGTGGAGGCAGCAGAGGCATGGGTGGAGGTCCCCGTTTCTAAGAAAAGCAAAGGATGGTAACAAATCGTTACCATCCTTTTTCAATATAGCGCACTGGGTATCAGTCTTCAGAGGAGCTACATGGTTTGCTTCGTTTCAAGGCGGTGGAGCGCCATCTGCTCATACTTGGTGCCTGGTCTGCCGTAGTTGGCATAGGGATAGATGGAGATGCCGCCACGGGGCAGGAACAAGCCTGTGACCTCGATGTACTTAGGGTCCATGAGACGGATGAGGTCTTTCATGATAATGTTGACGCAGTCCTCATGGAAGTCGCCGTGATTGCGGAAGGAGAAGAGGTAGAGCTTGAGACTCTTGCTCTCCACCATCTTCTGGTCAGGGATGTACATAATCTTGATTTCCGCAAAGTCTGGCTGCCCTGTGATGGGGCACAGGGAGGTGAACTCTGGGCAGTTGAACTGTACCCAGTAGTCGTTCTCAGGATGCTTGTTCTGGAAGGTTTCAAGTACCTCAGGAGCGTAGTTACTCCTGTACTCGGTCTTCTTGCCAAGGAGCTGCAGCCCCTCTTGCTCTCTATTGCTATTTTTCATTCTTCACTCTTCATTCTCCTCCCTGTCCTCAACGTTGTCGCCGTTGGTAGGTTTGAGGTCTTCTTCGAAGTTGATGCCTGCCTCGATGAGGATGTTATACCACTGGATGAGTTTCTTGATGTCGGAGGTATGCACGCGGTCACGGTCGAAGGTTGGCACGAACTTGGCGAAGTAATCGTTGAGTTCTTTGCCGCTTGCCTTCTTGTAGTCGATGCTTGCCTTTTTGCCTCCCTCCAGTTCGCGCTGTGCTATGAGGATATTGCCTAAAGGCATGTCTTCGTCGTCGGTGTACATGGCGATGTCAGCGAGTGAGGTCACTCTGTCGCTGGCGAAGGCTGGCATACGCTTGTGGTCGAGTAGGTTTTCTACTATCAATGAACCCTTGCCACGTGATACGAGTTCATAGAGTCCAGGTTTGCCTGAAATGGCGAGAATTGTCTTGCTCATATTTAAAGTTTATGGTTTAAAGTTTAACGGTTAAAGAGTTCAACTTTCAATCTTCAATTTTCAATTATTTTAAGTATTTCGTCCACTTGCTTGTTGAGGTCGGTCTTGCCGTCGTTGACAATCACGTAGTCGGCTCGCTGTGCCACCTCCTGCTGGTTGGTCTGTCCGTCAACCCACTGAGCGGCTCGGTCGTAAGGTATGCTGTCGCGCTGCATGATGCGCTGTATGCGCACCTCGCGTGGTGCTGTTACGGCTATCACCTTATCGACGAAGTGTTCGAGGCGTGCCTCGTAGATGATAGCGCACTCCATCCACTGCATGCCCGAACGAAGGAAGTCGTCCATCACGGCTGGGTGCACGATGCTGTTGATAGCCTGCTTGTTAGCCTCTGATGCCAAGAGAAACTTGGTGACGGCTGCTGTGTTATACACCCCATCGATGTAGGTGTCAGGTCCTATCAGACTGACGAGCTGGTCGTGGATAGCTTGTGAGGTGTTGATGATGTGGCGTGCCTGCTTGTCAGTGTCGTAGATGGCGATGCCACGCTCGTTGAGCAGTCGACAGACGTATGACTTACCTGCTCCTATGCCTCCTGTGATGCAATATCTGTTCATGGCTCAGGGGGTTTCGAGTATATAGTCCACCTTATTATCTTTTATGGTGGCGCGCACTATGCCACGAGGCTGCACCATGATTTTTACCTTGAGTTTCTCGTTGGGATTGGCTGAGATGTCGTTATAGTCAGCCACCACGCTGAAGAGCTCGGGCTTAACCTGTGATATGCGAGCCACTGCTGCAGTCACCTTAATATCAACGCGCGCAGGGAAGGTCTTGAGTGCTATTCCTTCAGGCACGTTGACGGGACGGATGGGGGCGTTGATGATTACCTCGGTGAGCTGTTCGGCTATGAGACTCATAGAGACGGTTGAGGGCTCAATCCTGGCACCTGTGATTTTCTGTGTTCCCACGCTGTGTGTGGATGATTCCTTGATGCCAGTGAGGTTGAGTGGTGTGGTGTAAACCACGTTGATGGTGTCGAGAGCATCAGTAGAGGCATATACCGTGACGCTATCGGGGGTGAATACTGTACGCGTGATGAAGTAGTTGGTGGCTGGCATCACCTGTCCGTAGATGGCTATGGGCACCTTCTTCATGGCACCATAGTTGTAGTAGAAGTCCCAGCGGTCAGACTTGACTGAGGTGATAGAGGTGGTCTGCATGGTGCGCGACTTCATTATCTTCTGTATGTCAGCAGCTGATATGCTTCCCTTGCCACCTGCCTTGGCATATTGTGCGAAGCGCAGGTGTATGGGGCGCAGCACGTCGTTGATGGCAAACTCCATGAGGTTGAATCCCTTATCGCGAAAGGTGACCTTGATGGTGTCAGGCAAGGGCTCGGTAATCACTATGTTGTGTGGGATGTCAGTTATTTCAATCTTTATGGGGTATTCCCTCTCATAGGTGTCGTTGAGCGTGGAGAGAAACCAGAAGGTGGCACTGACAGCGAGGAAGGATAGAAATATGAGAAACTCCTTACTCGAAAACTCGGGCAAGGAATTTCTCAGATCTTTATATGTCTTGCTTATCTGCAAAGTATCCACGATGAGAGGGTTATTTCATCTGTTGACTGGCAGCATCGGCAAATACGTAGCCGCGGTCGATGGTGATGGTAACACCTTTGGCTATCTCAACATCGAGGGAGTTCTGCTCCAGGTTGATATGCTTCACGGTGCCATATACACCACTGGCTGTAACCACCTTAGTGCCCTCGGTGATGGAGTTCTGGAAGTTCTTGATTTCCTTCTGCTTCTTCTGCTGAGGACGAATCATGAAGAAATACATGATGGCAAAGATAGCCACCATCATAATAATCATAGAATAGCCGCCACCAGCAGCGCCTTGTGCGGCAAGAATAATGTTTGTCATTGTTTTTGCTTGTTATTTTTTAGTATTACTTTTATTTTTCACTTTCTTCTCGGGCATGGTCTTGAGCAGGATGCCCTTGTCAATGAGGTGACGCGCTATGGCGTCGAGCATACCATTGATATATCCACCTGAGCGTGAGGTGGAGTAGAGTTTGGCAAGGCTTACATACTCATTAATGGTAACGTTGACGGGGATGTTGGGGAAGGTCATCATCTCGGCTATGGCGAGCTGCATAATCACCACATCCATGTAGGCAAGACGTGAGAAATCCCAGTTGCGGCTTGCCTCTGTCATATAACGCTGATACTGGTCGGCATTGACTATGGTGGCATGGAACAGCTTCTGGGCATATTCCTTATCCTCCTCGTCAGTGTATTCGGGCAGCAGTTCCTGGCTGTCGCCGTTGGCAGGGTCGAAGCGCTTGATGGTTTTCAAGACGAATGTGTCAACCACCTCCTTGTCGTCGTTCCAGTAGATGGAATCCTCTTCAAGGGTGAGAGAGAGGTCGTCATTGTTCTGTATGAACAGTTTGTAAAGTTTGCGCCACACCTCGCGATGGGTTTCGTAGTCATCGTCTGAGGAAGCGATAAACTCCTGATAGGTCTCGCTCTGCTCCATCTGCAGGTAGAGATTCTTAACAAACTCAGCCTTGTCGTCCCACAAGTTCTTCTGGTCCTCAACAAACTCCTTGAGTTGCTTGTTTTCCTCAAGCTGCACTGCAAACTTGTTGAAGGCGAAGCGTGCCGACGGACCTGTGAAGCCCTCGCGCTCAGCTTTAGCCGAGGCGATGTCGTAGTGCTTGCGCGCCATACGTGTAATGGCGACGATGAGCAACAGTAGGGTGTTGTATAGATGATAAGCCTTGGTGAGAGAGAACATCAGTTCCTTCTCAGCATTATCCAAGTTATGGTTTCCGTTCTGGAAGTAGGCATAGGTTAACTGAACTGCCTTGATTCGTATAAGTTCTCTGTTAATCATAAAATGTCTCTCCTTAAGATCGCTGTGTTATAGTATGTTTATAGTTGATGCAATATCGCCACAAAGTTAATACATTTATATATAATGACAAAAAAATGCCTATGGATTTTATGTTTTTTTTACAGTTTTATTTGCCTACGTCAAAAATAATTAGTACCTTTGCACCCGCAAAATCGCAAAGCGCGTTTGGGGCGACGCTTTCAGTGATGTAATAAAGTCGGTCCCCTTGTGTGATGGCAGATTAAGCATAAAATCAATCAAAAAACTTAATTTAGAGTAACACAATTATGTTAGAAATTTCACTTAAGGGTCAGAAGCGTGCTGACCTCGGTAAGAAGGCTTCTAAGGAAGCTCGTAAGCAGGGTCTTATCCCTTGTAACATCTATGGTGAGAAGAAGGACGAGAATGGTCTGCCAGTAGCAGTTTCATTCGTTATCCCATTCACCGAGTTGCGTAAGGCTATCTACACTCCTAACGTGTATGTTATCAACCTAGAGCTCGACGGTGAGAAGAAACTCGCTATCATGAAGGAGATACAGTTCCACCCAGTGACAGACGCTCCTCTGCACGTTGATTTCTTTGAAATCACTCCTGAGAAGCCAATCACTGTAGGAATCCCAGTTAACCTCGTGGGTCTGGCTGCTGGTGTGCGCCTTGGTGGTCGCATGTCACTCTCTATCCGTCAGATTAAGGTTACTGCTCCTTACACTCGCATACCTGAGAAGCTTGACGTTGACGTTACCGCACTCGAGATTGGTAAGTCTATCAAGGTCGGTTCACTCTCATACGAAGGACTGGAGTTTGCTACACCTGCTGAGGTTATCGTATGTTCTGTTAAGATGACACGTGCAGCTCAGGCTGCAGCAGCAGCAGCTGCTGAGGAGGCTTAAAATCTTCTCGTCACGTTCACTAATACATAAGGCATCCTTGGCAACAAGGGTGTCTTTTTTTTAGTTGAAGATTGAAAATTGATAGTTGAAAGTTGGAAAAGTTCCTTATAGTAGGTCTTGGCAACCCTGGAGCGGAGTATCACGAGACCAGACATAATGTAGGATGGATGGTAGCAGATGCCTTTGCTGCCAAGCAGAAGGTGACGTTTGAGGACAAACGCTACGGATATCTGGCTGAGACAAGCGTGAAGGGCAGGAAACTATTCGTGCTCAAGCCTACGACTTATATGAACCTCTCAGGTAATGCCGTGCGCTACTGGCTGGAGAAGGAGAATATACCCACAGAACACCTGCTGGTGATAGTTGACGACCTAGCTTTTCCCCTTGGCAAGATGCGATTGAGGGGTAATGGTTCGAACGGCGGGCATAACGGACTGGGACACATACAACAGCTGATAGGAGAGAAGTATGCCCGACTGCGCATAGGCATTGGTAGCGAGTTTCAGCGAGGTGGACAAGTGGACTGGGTGCTCAGCAAGTTTAGCGATGAGGATAAGAAGGTTTTAGAGCCCCTGATTGACACCGCTTGCGAGGTGATAAAGAGTTTTGTACTGGCAGGCATAGACCGTACAATGAATCAGTTTAATAAGAAATGATTAAATATTCGGGTTTTAGAATGTTATACTATGGATTGTAAACTCAAATATCAGGAGTCGGCACGCCTCGACAAATGGCTTTGGGCAAGCAGAATATTCAAGACTCGCTCCATAGCAGCCGATGCTTGCAAAAATGGCAGAGTGACCAAGGACGGGGTCACGATAAAACCATCACGGACGGTGAAAGTGGGGGAAGTAATAAGCGTCAAGAAACCACCCATCACCTATTCGTTTAAAATACTCAACGCTATAGAGAACCGCGTTGGTGCGAAACTCATAAGTGAGGTGTATGAGAATGTGACCGACCCTAAGCAGTATGAACTGCTCGAGATGTCGAGAATCTCAGGATTCATAGACCGCCAGAAAGGTACAGGCAGACCCACCAAGAAAGACCGTCGTGCTATGGATGCCTTCGTTGACCCGTTGATGTTCGGATGGGATGACGACGACGAGATGTTTGACGACGAAGATTGAGAAAGCCCCTTACAGGGGCATTTTTTATGCACATTTTCATGGAAATGAGTAAAAAGTTTTGTTATCTCAAAGAAATATGTTACCTTTGCACCGCGAAAAACAAAAGGAAGAATAAGAGCAAGATATAAAAACAACAATAAAGATTTTTAATTTTTTCTTAAACTAATGTCAACAATTACTATCATCGTTGCCGCTTTCGTCATTGGCTATTTCTTCATAGCCATAGAGAGCGTCACAAAAATCAACAAGGCAGCTATTGCCATTTTGATGTGTGTCGTTTGTTGGACCCTCCTCGCTCTGGGTCATGCCGACATGCTGGGTGTTTCATTGCCAGCTCACTGGGAACTCGGTGAGGCTATCGAGAAGAATCTCGGTGAGGCAGGTACTACTCTCTTCTTCCTTATGGGTGCTATGACAATCGTGGAGATTGTAGATCAGCACGGAGGTTTCAACTGGGTGCGTGGTGCGCTCGCTTCTAAGACTAAGCGCTCCCTTCTGTGGAAGATAGCCTTTATGACTGCTATCCTCTCAGCTGTGCTCGACAACCTCACCACCTCTATCGTGATGATTATGATTCTGCGTAAACTGGTGCAGGACAAGCAAGACCGTATGTGGTTTGCTGTCTGCGTGATTATCGCAGCTAATGCTGGTGGTGCATTCTCTCCTATCGGTGACGTAACCACCATTATGCTCTGGAATGGCAAGATGATTACAGCTCTTGGCGTTATCTCTGAGATTATCGTGCCCTCTTTCATCGCCTTCATCGTGCCGACAGCAGTTATGCAGATGCACCTGCATGGCGAACTGCCAAAGGTAGAGGATAAGCGCGAGGCAGAGATAAGCTATATTACAAAGGTTGAGCGCAAGCTCATCTTCATCCTCGGCGTAGGCGGTCTGTGCTCTGTGCCTGTTTTCCACTCACTCACTGAGCTGCCTCCATTCATGGGCATCCTGCTCGTGCTGGCCATCCTCTGGACCGTTACCGAGGTTATCTACCGTCGCAATGACGAGCACGACCCAATGGCAAAGCGTGTTACCAAGATGCTCACACGCATCGATATGTCAACCATTCTCTTCTTCCTCGGCATCCTCATGGCAGTTGCTACTCTCTCTGAGATTGGCGTACTCCGTGCCCTTGGCGAGTGGCTCGACCAGGAGATTGGCAACCACTATCTCGTAACAGGCGCTATCGGTGTACTCTCATCTATCGTTGATAATGTACCTCTCGTTGCTGGTGCTATGAAGATGTACCCAATGGGTCCTCTTGGTACTGACTTCGGTGTTGACGGTATCTTCTGGCAGTTGCTCGCATACTGTGCAGGTGTTGGTGGCTCTATGCTCATCATCGGTTCTGCTGCAGGTGTCGTAGTAATGGGTCTGGAGAAACTCACCTTCGGCTGGTACATGAAGAATGTTACATGGATTGCCTTCGTAGGCTACGTAGCAGGTATCGTATGCTACTGGCTCGAGAAGACATATATCTTCTAAATGGACGAACAGTTATTCTTTCTTATAAATGCCCGCCACACGGAGTATTTTGATGCTTTCATGTGGATGATGAGCCAGAAGACGGTATGGATTCCGCTCTATGCAAGTCTGCTCTATGTGGTGTGGCGTAACTACTCATGGCGAGGGGTACTCACAGTACTCCTCGTCTTTGGTATCGGTATGCTGTTTACCGATTGGGGCAATGCCCACATCTTGCGTCCGTGGATAGGCAGACTGCGCCCCAGCAATCCTGACAACCCCATAGCCCCTATGGTGCACATAGTCTATGGCAGGCACGGCAATGGTTGTGGAATGCCCTCAGCCCATAGTGCCAATATGTGGTTGCTCACCTTCGTTATCAGCCACTGGCTCCGTTCGCGCTGGACGTATGTCAGCATGACCATCCTCACGCTCATCATCTGTTATTCGCGTGTATATCTGGGTTTTCATTATCCAGGTGACATATTCGGTGGCTTCGTTCTCGCCTGCCTGGTAACCTTAGGGTTGTCATACGTTTTCCGCAAAAATATGTGGAAGGTAACCCCACCAGAGAACGTTAGACAAGCGTGGCTTCCACCTGTTGTGATTATGCTCACCATACTGTCTTTCATGGTTTCGTCAATATTCATGGTGGCATAGGGTAATATCAAGATATTTCCCTTAAATTTGGATGTTTCAGGGAAAATGTGTAACTTTGCAAGTGATAAGTACGAAACAAAGGAATAATCAAATTAAATAATCGACAAGATAAAGTGAATATACTCGAACTTTCAGAACAAGAGATAGGACGCAGAGAGAGTCTGCAAGAGTTGCGCAACATGGGTATCGACCCATATCCTGCTGCAGAGTATGCTACCAACGCATTCTCTACAGACATAATAGAGAATTTTGAGGACCTGCCATTTGAGACTGACGAGAACGGTCAGCAGGTGAAGGACGAGGAGGGCAACCCTGTACGCGTGAAGGCTACTGAAGAGAACTCCCGCAACGTGGTAATTGCTGGCAGAATGATGTCACGACGCATCATGGGTAAGGCTGGCTTTGCTGAGATACAGGACTCTAAGGGTAGGGTACAGGTGTATGTGCAGAGAGACGAGCTGTGTCCTGGCGAGGATAAGGATTTATACAACAAGGTGTTTAAGAAACTCCTTGACATTGGCGATTTCATAGGCGTGAAGGGTTTCGTGTTCCGTACTAAGACAGGCGAGATATCAGTCCACGCTAAGGAACTGACCCTTCTGAGTAAGTCGCTCAAGCCACTGCCTATAGTGAAGTATAAGGATGGTGTGGCTTACGATAAGTTTGACGACCCAGAGTTGCGCTACCGTCAGCGTTATGTTGACCTCGTGGTGAACGAAGGTGTGAAAGAGACATTCCTGAAGCGTGCCACCATAATACGTACTCTGCGTAGCATCCTCGATAATGCTGGCTATACAGAGGTTGATACCCCTATATTGCAGAATATACCAGGAGGAGCGAGTGCTCGTCCGTTTATGACCCACTTCAATGCCCTTAATCAGGATATGTATATGCGTATCGCTACGGAGCTGTACCTGAAGCGCCTCATCGTGGGCGGCTTTGAGGGCGTCTATGAGATGGGCAAGAACTTCCGCAACGAGGGTATGGACAAGACCCACAACCCAGAGTTTACCTGCATGGAGCTGTACGTGAGCTACAAAGACCTCAACTGGGGTATGGGCTTTACGGAGAAGATGCTCGAGCAGATATGTACAGCCGTAAATGGTAAGCCTGAGGTGGAGATTGACGGCAAGGTGATATCATTCAAGGCTCCGTTCCGTCGTCTGCCTATTCTCGACGCTATCAAGGAGAAGACTGGCTACGACCTCTATCCTATGACAGAGGAAGAGATACGCGAGGTGGCTAAGAAACTCAATATCGAGGTGGACGAGACAATGGGTAAGGGCAAACTGATTGACGAGATATTCGGCGAGGCCTGTGAGGGAACCTTCATCCAGCCTACCTTCATCACCGACTACCCAGTAGAGATGTCGCCTCTTACTAAGATGCACCGTTCTAAGCCTGGACTGACGGAGCGCTTCGAGCTGATGGTAAACGGCAAAGAACTTGCTAATGCTTATTCCGAACTGAACGACCCAATAGACCAGGAAGAGCGATTTGTGGAGCAGATGAAGCTTGCTGATAAGGGTGACGACGAGGCTATGATAATAGACCAGGACTTCCTGCGTGCCTTGCAGTATGGCATGCCTCCTACATTCGGCGTAGGCATAGGCATCGACCGTCTGGTGATGCTCTTGACTGGTAAGTTTGCTATTGGCGAGGTGATGCTCTTCCCACAGATGAAGCCTGAGGCTAAGACTCCACAGAGCAGCAAGGCTGAATGGGCTGAGATAGGCGTGAGCGAAGAGTGGGTGCCTGTACTCAGAAAGGCTGGCTTCAATATGGTGCAGAACATCAAGGACGAGAAGGCGCAGGGTTTGCAGCAGAAGATTGGCGAGATAGTAAAGAAATACAAACTCGACATGCAGAAGCCTTCTGTTGACGATATCCAAGCATGGATAGACTCTGCGCAAGGCGCAGAAAGTAATAATTAATAAGGAAAAAGTAAAAAAACTGTGCACTGTGAACTGATAAGTAGTGTTTGATTGTGGTAAAATAGCAGTAATAGGTGGTGGTAGCTGGGCAACGGCTATCGCCAAGATAATCCTTGACAGCACCCACCAGTTGGGGTGGTACATGCGCAGGGATGATCGCATAGCCGACTTCAAGCGCATGGGACACAATCCAGCCTATCTTACCTCTGTACACTTCAACCTCAACGAGATAGAGTTTACTTCTGATATCAACAAGATAGCTGAGGAATACGACACACTGGTGTTTGTCACTCCGTCGCCTTACATGAAGAACCACCTCAAGAAACTCAAGGTGAGACTTCGTGAAAAGTTTGTCATTACAGCCATCAAGGGTATAGTGCCAGACGAGAACCTCTGCTGTTCGGAATATTTCCATGAGGTGCTCGATGTGCCTACTGACAACCTTGCCTGCATAGGTGGTCCGTCACATGCTGAGGAGGTGGCACTCGAACGTCTTACCTACCTCACCGTAGGCTGTTCTGACCTTGAGAAGGCGCAGGCATTTGCTGATGTGCTTGCCAACAGATATGTGAAGACCAAGGTGTCTGACGATGTGATAGGCATAGAGTATGCATCAGTACTGAAGAATGTCTATGCCATAGCAGGAGGAATATGTTCAGGACTGAAGTATGGCGACAACTTCCATGCCGTGCTGATGTCAAACGCCCTGCAGGAGATGTCACGATTCTTGGAGAGCATACACCCCATAGAGCGCAGAATGGAAGACTCGGCTTATATGGGTGACCTGCTCGTTACGGGTTACTCCAACTTCTCCCGTAACCGTACTTTTGGCACTATGATAGGCAAGGGCTACTCAGTAAAGTCGGCACAGATAGAGATGGAGATGATAGCCGAGGGATATTTCGGCACCAAGTGTATGAAGGAAATCAATCAGCACATGCACGTTAACATGCCTATACTTGATGCTGTATATAATATATTGTACGAGCGCATCTCGCCTCAGGTGGAGATAAAACTACTTACCGATTCGTTCAGATAATATTCACAAATAAGGTTATGCTATGAAAGAAGTATTAAATCCTGAAATAGACCCTAAGACGGTTAAGATACTTGTAGTTGACGACATACCGCTAAACGTATTGTTGGTCAAGAAGATGCTACAGCCTTTAGGTTTTGAGACCAGCGAGGCTGAGGACGGCGTTGTGGCAATGGAGAAGATAGAGGCAGACAAGCCCGATTTGATACTCCTTGACCTTATGATGCCGCGTATGGATGGCTTTGAGGTGCTCCGCCGTCTGCGCGCCAGCGACGATACCAAGTCTATACCTGTGATTATTCTCTCGGCGTTGAATTCTAACGACGATGTGGCAAAGGGTATATCGATGGGTGCTGAAGACTACATTACCAAGCCAATAATAATGGATCGCTTGCAAAGTAGTGTTATAAAGCAACTTAACAAGTTGTTTGAATAGAGCTATCTCTCTATTTCCAGTTTCATTTCGTCTTTAAACGAGGCAAACGACGGATAGGTCTCAGTGAGTTTCTGCAGGAATTCCTGCGGAGTGAGTCGTTTGGCTATTTCGTGTGGTTCTGCCAATCTCAGGGTAAGGTCGAGGTTGCCGTTATGCAGCCTTTGAGCCATGGTAACCTTGATGCGTGGCAGAATTTTTTGTATGTCGTTAAGCAACAGGGTGTTTTCCACTATCACCTCGGCATGAGGCATTTCGGTTGTCTTGATGCTCGCATTCATCATGCGCTTGGCAAGAGCGTTATACTGACGGTTGCCCATCATTCTGTTGCACATGGAGAGCCATTCTCTGCGCAGGTCGTCGTCTGTGAAAGAGGAAGATTCGTTAGCAGCCTCGCCCAGCGAGAGGTCTTCCTTCTTTTTGTTATCCTCTTTCTTGAGCATCATATTGTGTAGAGATACTCCTATGCCTGAAAGTTTTATGCCTTTCTTAGGCGTATTATTAGGAGTATCTGGAGTAGTATCGCCAGTCTGTGAAGATGTGGCGTTGTCGTTAGCAGGCAAATCAGGGGTGGTTGAACGAGTGGTGTCAGCCTTGGCCACCTGTGCTGCCATTTTGGGCTGAGCCTCGTTCAACAGTTTCTTGAACAGGGATTTGAGTCTCTTACAGGGCATACGCCCCGAACTGGCTCCGTCGTCTTCCTGTGTTATCTGTGCCACCTGTATCAGGGTGAGTTCCACGAGCAGACGCTTGTTGCTGCTCTGTCTGTAGCCCAAGTCACACTGGTTGAGTATCTTCAGTGCCTGATACAGGAACTTAGGTTTGCAGCGCTTAGCCTGTTCAGCATACCTCTGGCGTGCTGAGTCGCTTGCCTCTATCAGTTGGGTGGTCTGCGGGTCAATAGCCATGAGCACGTTTCTTACGTGTGAGGCAAGACCGTTAACCATCTGTATGCCGTCAAAACCCTTGGCGAGCAGGTCGTTAACCACCACCATGATGTCGCTCACCTTGTTTTCAAGTGAGAGGTCTATAATCTTGAAGTAGTTGTCCGCATCGAGCACGTTGAGGTCTTCGAGCACCTTCTCGTAGGTTATGTTTCCCTGACAGAAACTTGCTGCCTGGTCGAAGATGGACAGGGCATCGCGCATTCCTCCGTCAGCCTTTTCGGCTATCACGTTCAGCGCTTCGTCTTCGTAGGTGTAGCCCTCTTTCTCAGCCACGCTCTTGAGGTGGTTGATGATATTCTGTACCGTCATACGCTCGAAGTCGTATATCTGACAACGGGAGATGATGGTAGGCAGAATCTTGTGCTTCTCAGTTGTAGCGAGTATGAATATCACATGCTGTGGTGGTTCCTCCAACGTCTTGAGGAAGGCGTTGAAAGCCTGTGTAGAGAGCATGTGCACCTCGTCGATGATAAACACCTTGTACTTGCCCGTCTGAGGCGGTATGCGTGTCTGTTCCATCAGTTGCTTGATTTGCTCCACACCATTGTTTGATGCAGCATCAAGCTCGAAGATGTTAAGCGACCTGCCCTCGTCGAATGCCTTACAACTCTCGCACTCGCCACAGGCATCGCCCGTTGGAGTAGGGTTGAGGCAGTTGATTACCTTTGCGAAGATACGGGCACAGGTGGTCTTACCCACGCCTCGCGGTCCGCAGAAAAGGTATGCATGAGCCAGTTTACCACTCTTCACGGCATTCTTCAGCGTTGTGGTCAGGGCGCTTTGCCCCACCACGCTGTCGAACGTCATCGGACGGTATTTTCTGGCTGAAACGATGTATTCCACTATATATATTGTTTTAGTTATGAATTATGAACTGTCAATTGTCAATTCTTGCGCTCCGTAGGTGCTCAGGCGAGCAAAGCTCGGAGTTCAATTGTCAATTATCAATTATCAATTATCAATTATCCTTGTCCCTGCTCCTGAACCATGAGGCGAGTATGGTGCCCGATATAGAGTGCCAGGCACAGCTGACGGCGCAAGGTATCACGGCGAGCGGACAGCTGATGGCAAAGAATGTAGAGGCAAGCACGGTGGCAAGTCCTGCATTCTGCATACCCACCTCTATTGAGATGGTCCTGTTCTTCGCCTTGGAGAAGTTGAACAGTTTGCCTACAGAGTAGCCTGTGAGGTAGCCAAGACTGTTGTGGCAGAGCACAACGGCAAAGACGAGCAGGAAGAACATTATGCCTTCTGTCATCAGCTTGTCGTGAACAGCTGAAATCACTCCACCCACTATGCAAGCCAAACCCAGCACCGAGAAGGCAGGCATTACCGCCTGTGCCTTCTTGAATCCCTCGTTTTTACCCCAGAAGAGATTGGCGAAGAAACCTACGCTCACAGGTATCAGTGTGACTATCAGTATGTTGAGAAACATACCCAGGGCATCCACCTCCACCTGTTCGCCAGCCAGCCATAACACGAGTAATGGCGTCACTACTGGTGCCAAAAGGGTAGAAGCCGTCGTCATGCCTACCGAGAACGCTACGTCGCCTCGACAGAGATAGGACATGATGTTGCTCGAAACACCTCCTGGACAACAGCCCACCAGTATTATGCCCACTATCACGGGCTTTGGTATCGTTATGCCTATGTAGCCTACGCCTATCGTCAGCGTCCATGCTATCAGGGGCATCAGGGAGAATTGCGCACATGTGCCTATGAGTATGTCCCACGGACGAGCAGCCAGCACCTTCATGTCCTGCATGGTCAGCGTCAGTCCCATAGTGAGCATTATGAAGCCCAGTATGCTTGACTGCGTGGTGCCGTGCACCCATGTGAAAAGTTCTGGTATCAGGTAGGTAACCACCGCTACGGCGATGATGAAGTAAGATGTGTAAGTGCTCAGCCACTTAGCTGCTTTTACGAGATATGAATACATGTTTTATTGCATATTTTGAGCCTTGTTGGCTACGATTTCCTTTACCTTATTATATATAGTCTCTACGTCAGCCTTAAACTTTCCGTCCATGTAGAGAATCTCGCCGTTCACCATTGTCATCTTCACGTTCTGCTTAGAGCCCGAATACACGAGGTTCTTCTCTATATTGTTGATAGGCTGCATATTAGGCTGGTTGAGGTCTATCATTATGATGTCAGCCTTCTTGCCAGGTGCCAGCACGTCGCAATCGTCTAAGTGCATCGCCTTGGCGCCGTTTACGGTAGCCATCTTCAGCACCTCGCGAGCATCTATCGCAGAAGCATCCTTCGCACGCAGTTTGGCAAGACCAGCCACGAGGAACATCTCGCGAAACATATCCAGACAGTTGTTTGAAGCAGGACCATCTGTGCCTATCGCCACCGTTATGCCTCGCTTCAGGTATTCGCTTATTGGGGCTATGCCCGAAGCCAGTTTGGTGTTGCTGCCAGGGTTGGTAACCACATACAGCCCCCTCTTCTTCATCACCTCATAATCCTCTTCGCTCATCCACACTCCGTGGTATATTCCACCACCGTAGTCGAACATGCCCAGCGAGTCGAGGAAGGCAACAGGCGTCTTGCCATAGCGCTCCATGCAACCCTTCACCTCAGCCTCCGTCTCGCAGGCGTGAACATACAGCGGAGCCTTGTTCTTCTTCACCACATCGGCTATCAGCCTGAGGTTGTCCATGTTGGTGGTATATTCAGCGTGGAAGCCTAACTGGTATGACTGCAGCGAGTCAGGCTCGTTATACTTATTATACATATAGTCTATCCAGCGCACATCCTTCGAGAAGTCGTTCACTCCACCCGTCTGCACGCAACGGAAGCCCATATCGTCCATAGCCTTAGCCACCCATTCCTGCTCCAGATACATATCGAAACAGGCTGTCATGCCGCTCGTCAGGTATTCCAGCACCGACAGCTGGCTCATCCAATACACATCCTCGCCCGTCAGTTTCGCCTCCACAGGGAAAATGTCCTCGTTCAGCCATCTGTCTAATGGTTTATCGTCAGCCAGACTCCTCATGCCGCTCATGCCGCTATGTGCATGCGCATTCTTAAATCCAGGCATCAGCAGGTTGCCCTGACAGTCGATAGAAAGGTCGACATTCCCCTCTCCATTACCCTTCCCTTCAGGGAGGGGATAGGGGTAGGCTTCCACAATCCTTCCATCCTCAATGATTATCTCGCCATCGAAGATTTCCTGCCCCTCCACCATGGAGAGAATTTTCGCGTTGTATAGTCTTGTCTTCATATTTCCTTGCAAAGGTACTCAATATTTTTTAAATATTGCATAGAGACACCTTAAAAATAATAAATGTGTAACAAAATAGTTGTTCACTTATTTGCGAACATGAATAATTTTTATTACCTTTGCAGCCGATGATAGTTACATTTGAGCAGACATACCTACAAGAACTCTATACAAATGGTAAGGCGAGCGATAAGAAACATCGCTTCCAACCACAGATTGTCAGCAAGTACGTTAAGGTTGTAAATCTTATGAAACAACAGGAGAATGTGTTAGGTCTGACCAAATATGGTTCTCTGCATTACGAGAAACTACATGGCGACAAGGAAGGTACATCCTCAGTTCGTGTAAATGACCAGTATCGCATAGAATTTACGGAGAGTATGGAAGAGGGAAAACAGATTGCAACAATATGTAACATTACAGAATTGTCAAACCATTATAAATAAAAAGGAGAAAGAGATATGATTACACTTGAAGGAGTAAACCCACAGATGATAGCAAACAACCTGAAACCCTATCAGCCAACTCATCCAGGCGAGGTTTTGAAAGACGAACTGGAGTATCGTGGCATTTCCCAACGTGGATTTGCCAAAGAGTTAGGTATATCCTATTCAGCCTTCAACGAGATGTTAAATTGCAAACGCTCTCTCAGTCCAGAATTGGCAATGATGATGGAAGCAGCTCTTGGAGTGGATGCAGCTCCCTTGCTTGCCATGCAGAACGAATACGATATGCAGGTAGCAGAGAATGACGAATCGTTTATGGAGAAACTCAAGAAGATACGCCGTATAGCTGCTATCTTCTGATGTTTCCTTGTTGTCATTCCTAGTTCAGTTTATATAAAAAATCATCCCCACATTGAGTTGTGTGAGGATGATTCTTTTATATAGTAATAAGGTGTGTCTTTTACTTCATCACTTTCCTTGTGGTCCCGTCACTCATTTTGAGGATGTTCAGACCCTTCTGAGGTTGAGAGAACTGCTTGCCGTTGAGGTCATAACTTGTGGTTATAGTTGCCTTGCTTGATGTGTTATCACCAGTTATGCCCTTTATGCCAGTAGCTTCTTCGATGAAGAAGAACTCCTTCCATTGAGGTGCTGCCTGGTATAGAGACATACTGTGTGCTGGCACTAACAGCTTGCAACTCCACTTGTTTATATCATCAAGAGCCTGAGTACCACAAGTAGGAGGATTAGCAGCCTTGCTTATCAGTTTTGTCATAGCAGTACAGTCAGAGAAAGCCTCTGGTCCTATAGTCTGCACAGCAGAGCCGAATGAGAAGAAATCAAGACTTGAGCAACCAGAGAAAGCCCTGTTGCCGATGGTTGTCACACCATCGCCAATCTTCACTTCCTTCAGGTTTGTGCAACCATAGAACTCGGTAGGAGATATTTCCGTTTCCCTGTCTGTGATGGTTACACTTCTTAGTGATGTGTTTCTATAGAAAGGAGATTTACTATATGAAATATTCCTACCTATATAAACTTCATCAAGAGGGCAATCTGAGAAAAGAGCTGTATTGCTACCTGAATTATAACCAAAAGCAAGAACAGTATCATCCATCCTATCCTCCATAGTTACGTTCTTTAATCCTGTGCAACCAAAGAACACATTATCATTAATGTCTGTTACAGACTTAGGAATAGTTATTGATTTCAGAGCTCTACATCTATAAAATGCATATTCGTCTATTGTCTGTACATTTTGACCTATCTGCATATCATTCAAAGCAGAACAACCCGAGAATGCATAAGTAGGAATAGAAGCCACTCCACTTCCAATTTTTGTCGATGTCATCATTGAACATCCAGAGAAAACGTATGTGCCAAGACTTGTTGTAGCATCTGGAATAACTATGCTCTGCAATGCTCTGCAATTATAGAAGGCACTATTGCCTACAGATGGAATTTCATCGCCAAATGTCACTGTCTGTAATGCGGTGCAACCATAGAAGGCATTTTCATTGATATTACCTTTGTTATAAAGATATACTGTAGCAGGCGAACTGGTCATACTGCCCTCAAATGCTCTTGACCCTATATCGCCGTTATTGCTTATGGTAGCAGTTTGCAATGCAGTGCAACCATAGAAAGCTCTTGACCCTATATCGCCGTTATTGCTTATGGTAGCAGTTTGCAATGCAGTGCAACCATAGAAAGCTCTTGACCCTATATCGCCGTTATTGCTTATAGTAGCAGTTTGCAATGCAGTGCAACCATAGAAAGCTATTTCTTCTATGTTGCCATTATTGCTGACGGTTGCTGTCTGTATTTCTTCGCAACCAGAAAATGCTTCATAAGGAACATTCCCAGTATAATCGGATTCTATAGTTACGTTCTTTATAAACAGGTTGCCGTAACATACATAACGTTGGATTTGCTTTAACGACAATGAGATACCCTTATTGTTAACCGTTGAGTTGATTGTTATGTTCTCTGCAGATGAGTTGTATGCACAGTCTATTGCATCGCAAGTCCTCTCTGATGGGCTTACTGGCACATATTTTATGCCATCCACCTCAAACATAGAGCTGAGGAAAGGATAAACAGTTTTGTTGCTAAGGAATGTATAAAGCTCGTTTGCTACGTAGTTTACTGTTCCTTCTGCTTCCTCGTAACCATTTGGTGGTGTGTTCGTAAGCCAAATTACTTTTACAGGTTTGGGTTCAAAAGCACCATAACTTATTGATAATACGCCTGTTCCGATAGTTACCGATTTAAGATTAGTGTTTTGGAAAGCAAAATATCCGATGCTCGTCACGCTATTAGGGATAGTGATAGAGGTAAGTCCAGAGCAATTTTTGAATGCAGAATATCCGATGCTCGTTATGCTGTTAGGGATAGTGATAGAGGTAAGTCCTGAGCAACCTTCGAAAGCATAACTGTCAATGCTCGTCACGCTGTATGTTTTGTTGTTATAAGTTACAGATTCTGGAATAACAACATTACCTGTGTATTCATTTGAATAAAAGGAAGAGGTTACTGCCAACTCTGTCTTATTGTTAATGTAGTTGTAAGAAATTGTAACATCATCTGCATTTTTAACTTCGATATCTTGTGCAGAAGCGGAAAGTCCAACCATGCTTATGAGCATGGTGAGGAAGAAGGTGATTTTTTTTTTCATAGCTATATGTTTTAACTATACATTTATTATTTTACCACTTTTCTTGTGGTTCCGTCACTCATCTTGAGGATGTTCAGCCCCTTCTGAGGTTGAGAAAACTGCTTGCCGTTCAGGTCATAACTTGAGGTGACAGTTGCCTTGCTTGATGTATTATCGCCAGTTATGCCCTTTATGCCAGTAGCTTCTTCAATGAAGAAGAACTCCTTCCATTGAGGTGCTGCCTGATATAGAGACAGGCTGTTTGCTGGCACATAGAGCTTGCAAGTCCACTTGTTGATGTCATCAAGAGCCTGAGTGCCACAAGTAGGAGGAGTAGCAGCCTTGCTTATCAGTTTTGTCATAGCAGCACAATCAGAGAAAGCCTCTTGTCCTATAGTCTGCACAGCAGAGCCGAATGAGAAAGAATCAAGACTTGAACAGCCAGAGAATGCTCTGTTGGCGATGGTTGTTACACCATCGCCAATCTTAACTTCCTTCAGGTTTGTGCAACCATAAAACTCGTTCTCTGATATTTCCGTCTCTCTGTCTGTTATGGTAACGCTTCTTAGTGATGTGTTTCTATAGAAAGGAGAATAACCATAACTGCTTGATGTGTTATATGAAATATTCCTGCCTATATAAACTTCATCAAGAGGGCAAGAAGAGAACACATTTGAGCCAAGCGTCAAAGCAGTATTATCTGTTCTGTCCTCCATAGTTATGTTCTTCAATGTGCTACACCCAGAGAACACGTAGTCATTGATACTTGTTACTGACTTAGGAATAGTTATTGACTCTATAGCTTTACAACCTGCAAATGCATAAGATGGTATATCACCAGTGTAATTTGAGTTTATTGTTATGTCCTTAATATAAGGATTTCCATCACAAACATAAGGCTTTATCTCTTTTAATGTAAAAGATATACCTTGATTCTGAACAGTTTGACTTATTGTGATATTTTCTGCACTCTCGTTGTACACACAGTCTATAGCATCGCAAGTCCTTTCTGATGGACTTACTGGCACATATTTTATGCCATCCACCTCAAACATAGAGCTGAGGAAGGGATAAACAGTCTTGTTGCTCAATGAATAAAGATTGTTTGCTACGTAGTTTACAGTCCCTTCTGCGCCTTTATAACCACTTGGTGGAGTATTTGTAAGCCATATTACTTTCACAGGTCTTGACCCCCACGAACTGGTATAAGATGGAAAAGCAGAACTGCCTATTGATAATACGCCTGCTCCTATAGTTACAGATTTAAGATAAGTGTCGCCGAACGCATAATCTCCTATGCTTGTCACGCTATTGGGGATAGTTACAGAGGTCAGTCCTGAGCAATCATAAAAAGCAGATTCTCCTATGCTCGTCACGCTGTTAGGGATGTTGACGGAGGTTAGGCCTGAGCAACGATAGAACGCACGCCCTCCTATGCTTGTCACACTGTTAGGGATGGTGACAGATGTCAGTCCTGAGCAACCCCAGAAAGCATATTGTCCTATGCTCGTCACGCTATTAGGGATAGTAAAGGATGTCAGTCCTGAGCAATGATAGAAAGCATAACTTGCTATGCTCGTCACGCTATTAGGGATACAAACAGAGGTTAAGCCAGAGCAACCATAGAAAGCCTCACGACCTATGCTAGTCACGCTATTGGGGATACTGATAGAGGTCAGTCCTGAGCAATCTTTGAATGCAGATTCTCCGATTCTTGTAATTTGATCTCCTAATATATATGACTTTACTTGCGTACCAAAAAGACTTGATAAAGATTTTGAAACGATGTAATCACTATTAAGAGTTACGTTCGTTAGTCCTGTGCATTCCTTGAAAGCAGAACTTTCAATGCTTGTCACACTGTTAGGAATATTTATAGATGCCAGTTCTGAACAATTCTGGAAAGCCTCTTTACCAATGCTTGTCACACTATTAGGAATACTTACAGAGATTAAGCCTGAGCAATTTTTGAAAGCATAATTTCCGATGCTTGTAATCTGATCTCCTAATATATATGACTTTACTTTCGGGTCAAACGACATTGATATCACACCAGATGGAACGTGTATTCCTGAAATGAAGTGATTACTATTAAGAGTTACGCTTGTTAGTCCAGGGCAATTGTGGAAAGCCGAACCATTGATATTCGTCACACTATTAGGAATAGTTATAGATGTCAGTCCTGAGCAACCATTGAAAGCACCAACATCGATAGTAGTGACACTATTGGGGAAAGTAACAGAAGTCAAACCTGAGCAATTCACGAAAGCATACCCTCCAATGCTCGTCACGCTATTAGGGATACAAACAGAGGTTAAGCCAGAGCAACCATAGAAAGCCTTACGACCTATGCTAGTCACATTGTAGGTATTTCCGCTGTATGTTATTGTGCTTGGAATAATGACATCACCACTGTAAGGGTTGTCACCTTGGGTTACTTCAGCAGTCCCTGAACTGCTGTAAAAATTGTAATAGATGCCGTCAATCTTTGCATCATACGCAAATGAGGCGATTGCTATGAGTAGCAGATTCGCTAAAGATAAAACCTTTTTCATAATGATATTGTAAATTTATCCATTAATTCTTCATCATATTTCTCACTATTATTATTTTCTCTATTTGTAAACAATACAATATTTTTAAAATCGTCCTCTCCTTTTCCTTGTAGATTAAGATTAGGGTCTTTTACAGTATAATAAATAATACCTTTTGCCATACTCTCTTCTCTTAGGTAAAGTGTTAATAGTTGAGGAATGATGTATTCTACACGAAAAAAGGATTTGTCAGGTCTACATTCTTTCTCATATACAGTACAATAAAAGGGGACAATATAACATAAAGCTATTAAAGGGTAAATCTGCACTAAATTAATATCAGGTATATCCTTTTTTTCATCTCCCTGCCCTAAAGTCAAATCAAGGATGCCATCCAATTTTTCATCTAACATGAATGTGGCTATAGTTCCACTTAATATTTCTTTTTTGCATACGCTTTTAGAATAACCAAGATATAAACATGGATATCCATCAATGCTAAAACGCTCATTTTTTGACAAGTGTATCATGTTGAAAGGAAGATGATAAAAATCTTTTTTATCTTTTAATCCTTCCTCTGCTCTCATTCTGAAAAATACACGTTTTTCTACAGACTTTATCGGAAGAAAATCTTTTATAGGCTCCATTGCTTCCTTAAATTGTGAATATGCAGAGGCTACCTTACCGTTAAGATAATCGTCAATAGTTTTTTTTAGTTTAGACGTAAGTGTACATACAGTTTCTTGTGTTATTTTATCAATATCAGGATAATCATTTACTAGTTGATTATACTTAGAACAAAAATCTTCTAAGCATTCATTGAAATCCCTTCCCCTTATGAAATACAGAGGCAATTCCAAGACGTTTTTTTTACTATAAAGAGTGTAATCTTTATGTTTTTCAACAAAGTCCACAAGTGAATTAAAAACATCTCCACGAGACCCCTTTGGTTCAAATTCTGGCATCATAATTATATTATTTTTCTGCCTATAGCCACCCTGATTTGGCGATTAGTTATTAAGTTAAGGGATATGAAAAGACGTGGGTGTCTGTACTCTGCCAATCCCACTTCCGAGGCTCTGGTAAACCGAAGCAAAAAGATTAGCAACCAGTTAGCCCACGTCAGAGGGATATTATAGAAGTACAAGCACCATAAACATGATACACCTATGTGTATAATGAAAAAAGGTGTGAGACTTGGATAAAATCACCCACGTGGACGTTACCGTTGCGTTACCTTCTTTTGCTTCTTATTAGTGTACCAGACTTTCGGAAGTAGAAGACCAACGTTAAGTAAACGTCCTTTTCAAAATGTCTTGAGGCTGTGATGCCCCAAATGTGCGGAACTCGTCCGCCCATACCCGCCAGCCACTTGCATGAACTAACTGGTAATACACTCTGCAAAATTAAAAAATTATTTTTATTTCTCCAAACAATGGGGAGAAAAAATACGGAAAAGAAAGATTTTCGCATTTCAACCTCACTTACTCACTTAGGGGCTCTTAAGGCGCATGAATACTGGGATGAGGCGAGTGACCTGTGTTTGGTTACACCTCACTTAGAGGTCACTTTTGGCCACACTAAAGTGAATGTCTAATGATGAAAGCGTTGCAGCGTTGCAGTGTTGCAGTTCCCAAAACGCTCTTGCCTAATCTCCAAGAGAGTTCAATATTATATTATATATATAAATTTATATATAATTAATAATATTGGCATATTTCCAGAAGGGGGAAAGGGAATTTTGTAACTGCAACACTGCAACGCTGCAACGCATCGAGCTCCGAAATGTTAAAAACTACCCTGCACAAAATGGCGAAAGTGTGCAAAAGAGAAGGAGGCGAGGGGCTTGGTGTGGGATTCGTAACCATCTGATAATTAGTGCGTTGCAAAGGTGTTGTTCTTGATAGGTAAAAGTAATGCTTTTAGCGCTAAAAGTAATGCTTTTATACCATAAAAGTAATGCTTTTACAACCTAAAAGCTATGCCTCTACAGATGAAAATCATTTAAGTGTTAAAAACGGAGAAAAACAAGTTACTATATTTTAACCTCATAATCTCCCTGACTGGATGCGAAGCCTGGTGCTTATGCTTCTGTATCAGGCGTTCAAAGTGAAAAAGCCTTAAATTGTTTTGCCATATAGATTATTTTTAGTACCTTTGTCAAGGTTTTTTTGACACTAACAAGAATACAATATAAATAAAGGAATTTATGAGTTTACGAATCGTTGTACTTGCTAAGCAGGTACCTGACACACACAACGTGGGACCAGATGCGATGACCCCAGAGGGCACCATCAACCGTTCTGCGTTGCCAGCCGTCTTTAATCCAGACGACCTTAACGCCTTGGAACAGGCTCTTCAGCTGAAGGATAAGTTCCCTGGCTCTACTATCTCGGTGGTTACTATGGGACTGCCTAAGAGTGCTGAGGTGATACGCGAGGCGCTCTACAGGGGTGCTGATGAGGGTTATGTGGTGACTGACCGCCCTCTGGGTGGTGCTGACACCCTTGCCACCAGCTACACTCTGGCGCAGGCAATCAAGAAGATTGGCAAGTTTGATATAATAATAGGTGGCCGTCAGGCTATCGACGGCGATACGGCACAGGTGGGTCCGCAGATAGCTGAGAAACTTGGACTGACACAGGTGACTTACGCTGAGGAGATTATCTCGCTCGACGAGAAGGCTCGCAAGGTGGTTATCAAGCGCCACATAGACGGTGGTGTAGAGACCGTTGAGGCTCCGCTGCCTTTGGTGGTGACGGTTAACGGTTCGGCTGCTCCTTGTCGTCCTCGCAACGCTAAGCGCGTGATGAAGTATAAGTATGCCACTGTGGCGCTGGAGCGTGAGGGCAACGAGAAGCTTACTGCCGCTGCTGAGAAGAAGCCTTATCTCGACATAACCCAGTGGGGTGCAGCCGACATAGACTGCGACCCTAAGCAGATAGGCAAGGCTGGTTCGCCAACCAACGTGAAGAAGGTGGAGAACATTGTCTTCAAGGCTAAGGAATCACGCACCATGACTGGCTCTGACGAGGATATCAATGCCTTGATGAAGGAACTTATAGCAGAAAAGATAATAGGATGATGATTAGCAATCAGTAGTAACTTCTTAAAAGAACAATGAACAACGTATTTGTATATTGCGAGATAGAGGGCACACAGGTAAAGGATGTGGCTCTCGAACTGTTGACCAAGGGTCGCAAGCTTGCCAACACGCTGGGAGTGCAGCTGGAGTGCATCATCGCGGGCTCGGGTCTTGACGGCGTTGAGAAGCAGGTGATGAAGTATGGTGTGGACAAGGTGCACATCTTTGATGCTGAGGGTTTGTTCCCTTACACTTCTAATCCTCACACGGCGCTGGTGGTAAACCTCTTCAAGGAGGAGAAGCCACAAATTTGCCTGATGGGCGCTACGGTAATAGGTCGCGACCTCGGTCCACGTGTGTCTTCAGCCCTGTTCAGTGGACTGACAGCCGACTGTACCGAGCTCGAGATAGACGACTTTGACATGAAGGTGAAGAACGAGGCTGGCGAACTAGTTACCAAGCACTATGAGAACCAGCTGATGCAGATTCGTCCTGCCTTTGGCGGTAATATCGTTGCCACCATCGTAAACCCTGAGCACCGTCCACAGATGGCTACCGTGCGCGAGGGCGTGATGAAGAAAGAGGTGCTCGACGAGAACTACAAGGGTGAGGTCGTGAAACACGACGTTGCCAAGTACGTGCCTGAGACGGAGTATGTGGTAAAGGTGCTCGACCGCCACGTGGAGCAGGCTAAGCACAACCTGAAGGGCTCGCCAATCATCGTGGCTGGTGGCTATGGTGTAGGCTCAAAGGAGGGTTTCGACAAACTCTTCGAACTTGCCAAGGAGATACACGCCGAGGTAGGCGCAAGCCGTGCTGCAGTTGACGCAGGATGGGTGGATCACGACCGCCAGATAGGTCAGACGGGCGTCACCGTGCGTCCTAAGGTGTATATCGCTTGCGGTATCTCTGGTCAGATACAGCACATAGCAGGTATGCAGGATTCAGGCATCATCATCTCAGTAAATAACGACCCGGAGGCTCCTATCAACACCATCGCCGACTACGTAATCAACGGCACAGTGGAAGAGGTGGTTCCAAAACTGATAAAGTATTATAAGGAAAATAATAAATAGCAATCAGTAGTTAAGTAGTGAAGTAGTTAAGACAATACCAACGTGGCGCAATTTAGTTTCACAAACATAGTAGCTTGGCAAAAAGCCCACTCTTTTGTGCTTGAGGTATATAAATGTTGTGCAAATTTTCCTGACTTTGAGAAGTTTGGGTTGGTGTCACAATTTACACGTGCCGCTGTTTCTATACCTGCCAACATAGCAGAGGGCTATAAGAGATTGTCGCAAAATGAAAAACTGCGTTTCATGAACTATGCGCAAGGAAGTCTGGAGGAATGCAGATACTACATAATTCTATCCAGAGACCTCAGATACATAGGGTCAGACAAATATATTATGATGAACGATATTATTGAGGAAGTAAGCAAACTCCTTAATGGATACGTAAAAGGTATAGCAAACTATTCGGCAGAAAAAAATTGTGCAAGTAATCAGTAATGTCTTAACTCCTTAACTCCTTAACTCCTTAACTCCTTAAACAATGGCAAACTTTTATACAGAACATCCAGAGATTAAGTTTCACTTGAGCCATCCTTTGCTCAAGCATATAGTAGAACTGAAAGAACGTGGCTATGCCGATGCCGACAAGTATGACTATGCTCCAGCCGACTTTGAGGAGGCTATGGAGAACTACGAGAAGGTACTCGAACTGGCTGGCGACGTGAGCGCTAACGTGATAGCACCTAACGCGGAGAGCGTGGATGCTGAGGGACCACGATGCGAGAACGGCAGAATGATTTATGCCTCAAAGACCTACGAGAACCTTGACGCTACAATCAAGGCTGGTCTGAACGGCGTAACCATGCCTCGCCGCTACGGTGGCTTGAACTTCCCTATGGCTATCTATTCGGCAATCAACGAGATGATAGCAGCAGGAGATACAGGCTTTGAGAACATCTGGTCTCTGCAAGACTGCATAGAGACGCTCTATGAGTTTGGCGACGAGGACCAGCGCAAGCGCTTCGTACCACGAGTATGTAAGGGCGAGACGATGTCTATGGACCTCACAGAGCCAGACGCAGGTTCAGACCTGCAGTCTGTTATGCTCAAGGCTACATACGACGAGGCAAACAAATGCTGGCGACTGAACGGCTGCAAGCGCTTCATCACCAACGGCGACTCTGACATCCACCTCGTGCTGGCTCGCTCAGTAGAGGGCACCCGCGACGGTCGCGGCCTGTCAATGTTCATCTACGACAAGCGCGACGGAGGCGTTGACGTACGCCGCATAGAGAACAAGCTCGGCATACACGGTTCACCAACCTGCGAACTGGTGTATAAGAACGCTAAGGCAGAGCTTTGCGGAAGCGAGAAACTGGGTCTTATCAAGTATGTGATGGGACTGATGAACGGAGCCCGCCTGGGTATCGCTGGTCAGTCAACAGGTACCAGCCAGATGGCTTACAACGAGGCTCTTGCATACGCTAAGGACCGTAAGCAGTTTGGCAAGGCTATCATCAATTTCCCTGCTGTCTATGACATGCTCTCAATCATGAAGGCTAAGCTCGACGCAGGCCGTTCGCTCTATTACGCTACCTCTCGCTTCGTAGATGTCTATAAGACTCTCGAGGACATAGAGCGCGAGCGCAAGGAGAAGGGCGAGAAGCTGACGGCTGAGGAGCGCACCGAGTGTAAGACTTTCTCTAAGCTTGCCGATGCCTTCACGCCTATTGCCAAGGGTATGACGTCAGAGTATGCTAACCAGAACGCCTATGACGGCATTCAGGTGCACGGTGGTTCAGGCTTCATGCTCGAGTATGCTTGTCAGCGCCTGTATCGCGACGCCCGCATCCTCACCATATATGAGGGCACCACGCAGTTGCAGACTGTAGCAGCCGGACGCTACATCACCAACGGTTTCTACGGTCAGATAATCGATGGCTTCCTGGCTCAGGGCGAGGCTGGCTACGCATTAGCAAATGCTGTCGCATTTAACGGGAACGTTAACGATAATGCCGACTGGTGCTCTGCCGACCTCCTGCCACAGAAGGAGCGCGTAGCCCGAATGGCAGAGAAGTACAACGCTGCCGTGGCTTACGTCAACGAGCAGAAGAACGACGAGCTGAAGGACCTCTGCATACGTCACCTCTACGAGATGGCAGGCGACATCATCATGGCTCTCCTGTTGCTGGGCGATGCAAGCAAGGATGCCGACCTCTTTGCTAAGTCTGCTAAGGTTTACACCCGTTACGCTGCCGCTGAGGTAGAGAAGCATTACGACTTCGTAATGTCATGCACTGAAGCCGACCTTGACGACTATCGTAAGTAAACAAAACAATAAGGGACTTCGTTTTGAAGTCCCTTTTTTTGAGTAGTTAAGTAGGCAGTAGTTAAGGAGTTAAGACATATGCTTTGACTGGTGAGGTCTTATGTATTGTCTTAACTACTTATCTCCTTAACTCCTCAACTCCTTAGTATTTATAGAAATTCCACATCTTGCCGTCCTTGCTGAGTGATAGGTGCTTATTGTCAAGCGTCTCAATCTTTACGCGGATATTGCTTGAAGGCTTCATCTCAAAGGTGTTTTCTATCAGTTCTGTGTCTGTAGCCTTCTGATCCTCATTTATGGAGTAGCACTGTATGAACAAGCTGTCGCCCACATGCTGGAAGTTGCCAAAGACATACTGTCGCAGGCTGCCGTCCTTCACATAGCGGAACTCTGTGATTGAGCCCGAGAAACTTATGTACTTGGAGTCAGAATCAGCCATGCGCCACTGCCCCAGCAGGTCGCCAGCCTCCCTGCCTTCCTGACAAGAGATAATGAAGAATGAAGAATAAAGAATGAAGAATGCAAACAAGAAAGCGTGTTTGCGTATAACTACGAACTGTGCACTGTGAACTATGAACTTAAAGTATCTTGCCATGATAACCTATCTTAAAGTTGAACGTTGAGCAATCACCATAGATATTGCCCTTATCGAAAGCGTATGCTGCGCTAAACTGCCAGGGACCGAGGTTGTATGTGCCTTGGAACATAGCATCGAATGAATGGTGCTTGGTGGTAAGGGGCACATTGTACGTACCCCAGCCCTCGCGATATGAACCCTTCACCAGATATGACAGACGGTCTGTAATATCGCCCTGAATGCCTATATGCCACGCCTTGATGCGATTGTCGCGATATTTCGTGTAGCCGTCGCTGTTGTATATGGGCGATGGTATGAGGGCGTTGCCCGGCGTCATGCCGTAGTAGGCGTAGCCATTGTAGAAGAGGTGGTTGTAATAGTCGTCGTTACCCGTCACGAGCTCTGTTATCTGACTGCGCACAGGCTCGGGGTAGTCGCCCTTGTCCCAGTGCAGCGGTCCAGACTGGTTGGTGGTCTGGAAATACTCAAACACGGCACCCCTCACATACTGTATGCCTGGCTTCTTCGATTTGTAGCGCAAGCCCCACAGTCCGTCCCAGCCGTTGCCCTTGCGCATGCCTGAGCCATCCTCAAACGGCACGTCGAGATAAGCCTCGAGCAGATGCTGCTTGTCTATATTCCAACTTATCTGGTAGGTGATTATGCCGAGGTGGTTGCCATAAACCCAGTCTTCCATCGCTCCGTTCTCAAAGTAGTTCTTATCCTCCTTTTTCAGCAGTATGTCCCAGAAAGCCTTGAGGTCGTGAGGCTTGGTCTTGGTTATAAGATTGCCGTCGCTGTCATAGCTGTATTGTGTGCCACCAAACTGTGCCACGTGCTCCAATCCAGCCGTCACATACACCACCCAGTTAGGGTTAGAACGGAAATAGAAATGCTTCTGGTGGTAGTATATGCCTGAGGTGTAGCTCTGGTTTACGCCCGGATGCTGGTTGAAGTTGTCCTCCCTGTAGCCGCCATCAGTATATTTTCCGAAACCGCATTCCAGACTTATCTCCAGCCATCCCTTGGTGTAGGGAACGGTCCAGAAGCCGTCTGTGCCTATCCTCACCTGTGGAACAGGCTTGGCGTTAGTGCCTTTGGCAAACGAACCTGTTGACAGCAGAGGGTCGCGAAGCAGGGGCTCTATCTCTCTGCTGCCAGCCTCGATGAAGAATTTCTTATACTGCAGGTTCATATACGCTTGTTGCAGGTAGGTCTTGTGGTCGGCATGCACTGATGCCACCATATCTACTGCACTGGTGAGTTTCAGGTCGGGTGTGAAGTTGTGCTCCAGGTTCACCGCTCCGCGCAGGTATGCCGTGTTAGGTCTGGTGGCAAGTATGTGGTGACGGTTTGTCACCAGTTGGTAAGCCGTGTAGTCGCCAGTGCCCACAGCCGTTTCAGCCGTCAGGTCGTATGTTATCTTGGTGCCCAGCGAGTCTTGCGCCTTTCCCATCAACGACACACAACATAGAATGGCTGAGAAGAGTATTATTCTTCCTATTTGTTTCATAACTGTTTCAGTTGATTTTTCTTTTTGGGAATAGAAGATATTGGCTGCAAAGTTACAAAAAAAAGTTCATAGTTCACAGTTCACAGTTCATAGTTTTTGCGTTTTCAACTATTTTTTGTATTTTTGCACCTTAAATGGTATTAGTCGTCATACTGACATATTTCCTGTTATTGCTTGCCGTGAGCAGACTGAGTGTTAGGAATAACAAGAACAGTGCTTTCTTCTTGGCGGGCAGACAGTCGCCGTGGTACATGGTGGCATTCGGTATGGTGGGTGCCAGCATATCAGGGGTTACGTTTGTCAGTGTGCCTGGCATGGTGATGCATTCAGGCATGACCTATCTGCAGACCTGCATGGGTTTTATCTTGGGTTATTTTGCCGTTGCCTTCGTGCTTCTGCCCATCTACTACCGTATGAACCTTACCAGCATCTACACCGTATTGAGGGGAATCAACGACGAGGCTTACAAGACAGGTGCCATGTTCTTTATCATCTCCAAACTCCTGGGTAGTGCAGCAAAGTTCTTCGTGCCTTGCTTCATTATCTCTGGTGCCCTTGGCGTAAACTTCTACCTCACCACAATAGCCCTGCTCGTGCTGATATGGCTCTACACCCGTCGTGGAGGCATCAGGACGCTGGTGTGGACAGACACCCTGCAGACCCTCTGTATGCTCGTGGCGTTGCTCGTTATTATATATAAGGTGTACACGCTTCTTGACTTTCATGGGGTGGGGGAATGCCTCTCGGCTGTGGCGGCAAACGGCTATTCAGGGGTCTTTGAGTTTGGCGATTGGGACAGCCCCAACAACTTCTTCAAATGTTTCGTGGCTGGCATCTTTATCGTGATAGTGATGACAGGACTGGATCAGGATATGATGCAGAAAAACCTTACCTGTAAGAGTCTGCGCGACGCTCAGAAGGATATGTGCACCTACGGTTTTGCCTTCTTGCCTGTTAATGCTCTTTTCCTCACTCTTGGCGTTATGCTCACCATGCTTTATGCCAAGGAGGGCGTGGCACTGCCTGAGAAGGCTGACGAACTGCTTAGTCAGTTCATAGTTCATAGTTCACAGTTCACAGTTAGTTCCTCCTTCCTCCTCCTTGCCATATTCACCTTAGGCATCATCGCCACCTCGTTCTCCACTGTCGATTCGGCACTCACGGCTCTCACCACCTCGTTCTGCGTAGATATACTGGGTAAGGAGGATGACGAGAAGGCTCGTCGCTATGTGCATATAGGTATGACCCTCGCCCTGATACTCTGCACCGTGATGTTTAATGTGGTGAGCACCACCTCGTCGCTCATCAACACCATATACACCCTCGTCAGCTACACTTATGGTCCGTTGTTAGGACTGTTTGCGTATGCGCTGAGCCCTTTAAAAGAACGGGAACGGGAACTGGGACGAAAACCAAGATGGGGTAGTGTTGCTCTCGTCTGCTTCGCTTCTCCTCTCATCTGCTTCGCAGCCGACATGCTGGTACCTCGATTCACAGGCTACCACTTTGGCTACGAACTGCTGTTGCTTAATGGCATTATAACATATGTTGGATTAAAAATAACGAAAATATGAAGAATGTAATAATCACTGGCGGTAGTTCTGGCATAGGCAAGGCTACAGCCGAACTGTTTGCCGCTAACGGCTATAAGGTTTACGAACTCTCTCGCCGCACGCCCTCTGAGGCTCGTGAGGGTATCACTCACATAACGTGTGACGTGACTGATGTAGAGGCTTGTCGTAAGGCTGTCAGCACGGTTATCGCCGCTGACGGCTATGTCGATGTGCTCATCAGCAACGCTGGCATGGGCATCTCTGGTGCAGTGGAGTTCACCACTACAGAGGAGTTGCATCGTCAGATGGACGTCAACTTCTTTGGTGCTGTCAACATCACTCAGGCTGTGTTGCCTTATATGCGTAAGTCGCAGCGAGGTAAGATAATCTTCGTGAGCAGCGTGATGGGTGCCTACGGACTGCCTTTCCAGGCTTTCTACAGCGCCTCTAAGTTTGCTATCAACGGTTTTGCACAGGCTCTCACCAACGAGGTGCGACCCTTCGGCATTAAGGTTGCCGTACTCATGCCTGGTGATGTGAAGACGGGTTTCACTGATGCCCGTAAGAAGGAACTCGAGGGTGCTAAGGAATATCCTCACATGACCAAAGCCGTGGAGACTATGGAGCATGACGAGCAGCATGGCATAGCCCCTGAGCGTATGGCTAAGAAACTCCTCTCACTGGCTGAGAGCCATAACCCCGAGCCCACTTCTACCGTCGGCTTTATGTATCAGGCATTCCTGTTCCTTGGCAGAATCTTCCCTATGAGGCTTATCAACTATGTTATTGGCAAGATGTATTAGCCGTCAGAGAAAAAATAATAATATATAGGTATTGCGTACGTTGTAAAAAATTAGTACCTTTGCGGACAGATTTGTATAGGACAACATTTGATAAATAGCAGAAAAATACTAAACCTCGTTGCAGGGTGGGGGATGCTCATAGCTCTCTCAGCCTGCAATGGCGTTATGGACGGTATATACGACGACCCTCAGAAACCTGCTCAGGGCGACCTCTATGTAGATGCCACCAGTTGGACCGAGTGGCACTATGTAAAGTTTAACAATTCTCAATTCTCAACTCTCAACCCTCAACTCTCAACTCTCACCATTCCTACCACGCCGATAGCTGAGTTTGATGCTGACGGCACAGGCATATACAATTACTGGTATGATGTCTTTGGCGAGGGAATGGCAAAACATGAGTTGCGTAGCAAATACCCCACCATTCGTCAGCCCGAACCAGACCAATGGGATATAGCCATACACCGTAACAACGTGCGCACAAATGGAGGAGCAGTTTGGCAGTCTTCTCTAACTGACATCAGCAAGGTGGGCAGCAGCACCCAGTATTCGTCCATGCCTTTCGTTGAGGATTCGTGGTCGGAGATGGATGTGTGGGTGGTGCAAGACCAGATGCTCTCAGGCATCGTGGGCAGCCAGCGCATAAAGATAAATACTGAGCTCAGCAAATGGCTCACCATGGAGATACCTCCCATGCCACCAGCCTTCGTTTATAACGGCAACGTCTTCATAGTGCGCCTTAGCAACGGCACCTATGCCGCCCTGCGCCTTAAAAACTACAAGACCCCTGACGGTCGCAACTGTGGCATGACGATAGAGTATAAGTATCCGCTGTAAATGAAGAATAAAGAATGAAGAATGAAGAATCTTCATAGCAACATATCATCAAGCTATATCAATATATGGAGAATTAGGATAATTGCTGTAATGTCAGTGATTATTCTTCATTCTTCACTCTTCATTCTTCATTCTACAGAGCATACAGCTATAGTCTCCGACTCCGTCCAGCTCTCTCAGGTAGTAGTTACTGGTACTCGCACCCCTAAGACCTTGGCTAATACCCCTGTGCTCACTCGTATCATAACGGCGCAAGATATAGAGCGCAGCGATGCCACCGACATACAAGATCTGCTCAGACAGGAGGTGCCTGGCGTGGAATTCTCCTATGCCATGAACCAGCAGACTCACCTCAACTTCGCTGGTTTTGGCGGACAGAGCATCCTCTTCCTTGTCGATGGCGAACGACTGGCAGGCGAGACACTTGACGATGTCGATTTCTCGCGTCTCGTGATGGCCGATGTTGAGCGTATCGAGATAGTCAAGGGCGCTTCCTCAGCCCTCTATGGCAGCAGCGCAGGCGGTGGTGTGATAAACATTATAACCAAGGAGGGGGGCAATCCGTGGACCTTGCACCTCGATTCGCGCTGGTCGCGCCATAAGGGACAGCGTTACGCCTTGCAGTTTGGCAGAAACACCAAGCGCATCAGCAACCTCTTCACCTCCACCTTCAGTAATGTTGGGTCATATACGGTAAACAACGACCCCAACCCAGCCACTCGCGTCTTCAGCGAGGTGTATGGCAGTAAGGTGGTGACCGTAAAAGACCGTTTGAGCGTGAATGTTACCGACCGCCTCAAACTCACTGGCAGACTGGGCTATTACTTCCGTCAGGTGCCACGAGTGGTTACCGAACCAGAGCGCTATCGTGACCTCTCGGCTGGTCTGAAGGCTGTATGGCAAGCCACTGACCGCGACCTCTTCGACTTCAGCTATTCCTTCGACGAATATAATAAATCTGCTAAACAGCAGGCAACCAACCTCGACCTGCGCACCTATAGCAATGTGCAGAACCACCTTCGTGCCCTCTATACCCACACCATTGGCGATGGTTCGCAGATAGTGGCAGGAGCCGATTTTATGCGCGACTATCTGTATAACACCCACCTTGATAATCCTCGTCGCCATCAGTATAACAGCGATGCCTTCGTGCAGTATGACTGGATTATCAGTCCACGTTGGGAACTCGTTGGTGCCTTGCGTTACGACTATATCTCTGACGGCAACCAGTCGCGCCTCACCCCTAAGTTCTCCATGCGTTATAACATCCTCATGCCTGAGCAGGATGATGCTTCGCTCACCCTCCGCTTCGGCTACGGCATGGGATTCCGCGCTCCTACGCTCAAGGAGAAATACTCCTCCTTCGATATGGCAGGCATCTGGGTCATTCAGGGCAACCCTAACCTCAAGACAGAGCTCAGCAATAACTTCAACGTTGCCCTCTCCTTTGCCCGCAGTCGCTACAGCTTCATGCTCATGGGCTATTGCAACACCATGCACAACAAAATTACCACAGGTATGCCATATAACGTTAACGGGAACGGGAACGGGAACCAAACCTCAAATGTTAACGTTAACGTTAACGTTCCCGTTGATTTAGTCCTCCCTTACATCAACCTCGACCGCTTCACGGTCTATGGCATGGAGTTCATGGCGTGTGCCAAGTGGGGATTGTTCTCTACCACCCTCGGCTATACCCTCACCAAGGAGAAATATACCGCTAAGGGCGAGAGCCAGCAGGGTGCAGCAGCCTATCTGCCTACACGTCCGCATGCCATCACGTGGACAGGTCAGTGGGAGAAAGAATTCTCCGACCGCTATTCCCTCAGTTTCGCTCTCAACGGCAGATTCCTCTCCGCAGTCGATGCCGATGAGTATGTGGACTATTACGACATCAGCAAGGGCATGGTGACGGTCAACTATCCTGCCTACACCTTATGGAAACTCAGCATGGTCAACCGTCTGTATAAGAAGGTTCGCCTCACACTTGCCCTCGATAACCTGTTTAATTATCGTCCTTCCCATTATTACCTCAACGCCCCAGCCACTGACGGCACAAACTTCATGCTCGGCGTAGGCGTGGATTTGTAATCAATCTCCACCCAGAAACAAAGTGAAAGCAAAATGCCTCATTTCGTGACACTCTGCTCACTGAAAAACATCCTTTTTAAAATCAAATCTGGAGCCTTCCGAGCTCCATTTTTAGCCAAAAATCGGGGCACTCTCAATTTTTACCTATAAAAGCATTACTTTTAGAGATAAAAGCATTACTTCTGCATGCAAAACCATTGCTTCTGCAACCGAAAATCCGACCCTTATTCACAGATTATCACACCAATATCACAGCGCAAAAATCACCCCATTTTTCAACCCTCTGACATCCAATTTCTTACAAAATTCGCGACATTCCCGAATTTGAAGCCAATATCCCTCTCGCCTCCAAATTCTTCATTCTCAGGCGTTCTGAAAAACTCACTTTGATAGGAAAAATCGTTTTTTACTATCCATTTGCTTGGAGAAATAAAAATAATGGCGGTGAGGGCAACATGGAATCAGCTGCATGGTAAATAGATAGCCCTAGCGTATATAGGTAATAGTAGAAATCATCCTCACACTGAGTTGTGGGGGTGATTTTTGTTTTTGCTCTCGTTTTTTTGTAAATTCTTCATTCTTCATTCTTCATTCTTCTTTTTTTTTAGTAACTTTGCACCCAATATGAATAAAAGTAAGAAGCGAGGCACGTTTAGTGGCTCTTTAGGTTTTGTGCTTGCTGCCGCAGGTAGTGCCGTGGGTTTGGGTAACATCTGGCGTTTCCCATATCTTGCTGCACGCGATGGCGGTGGTATGTTCTTGTTTATCTATGTCATACTGGCTGTGACATTCGGTTTTACCCTTCTGATTACTGAAGTAGCTATTGGCAGACGCTCAAGGCAGGGACCGCTGACAGCCTACGGCTATTTCAACAAGAAATGGGCGTTCCTGGGCATTTTCTCGTTCATCATTCCGTTTATCATCTACCCCTACTACTGCGTGATAGTCGGATGGGTGTTG
>Ga0310691_10000351_pt1 | contig 90477 bp, 66 predicted proteins | sample 176DNAGHGlowgp2_FD_203887 | JGI IMG/M metagenome (GOLD analysis project Ga0310691, IMG submission 203887) | Sheep rumen microbial communities from Palmerston North, Manawatu-Wanganui, New Zealand - 1766 DNA GHGlow gp2 (v2) (version 2) | ecosystem: Host-associated > Mammals > Digestive system >...
CTATCAGTTCAGTTATACGTGCAGCCACCTTGTCCGCCTCTTCTGTTCGGTCATTCTCTATAACCTTTCGTCCAGATGCAGACTTGTAGTATGAGTCAATAAGTTGCTTTGCCTCAATGATACTGATATCCCCCTCGATATGTCGTTTGGCAGTATCAAGCAGATATTCAGAAGTCTGGAGCCTATCAACCTGTTGAAGCCCTATAGCAACCTTCCAAGCTTCGCAACGCTCACGCTTCTGTGGTTCGCCTTGGCGAATGTATTCGTCAAGATCCTGAACTTTGTATTTGTTTTCTTGTATATTATCTTTATTCATATCTGTACTATTTTTAGCTAGCTCCTATTAATGGAAGAATCTAAGTAAGAGGCTCACAATATGTTTTATTAACTACTCTATCCCTCATCAATTTCATATCAGTGAAATTTCGACTGATATTCTGTATTATATCAAGATAATTGTCCGTGCCATCTTCCTTTATATAATAGTATGGCTTGATGGATAAACAGTTTTTGTGCTCAAAAAGAGTGTTAAGTAGTGTCCTGTCAGAATTACCACATGAATGCCCCATAATACATACTTGATATGGTGCAGAATCCATAAATGCCAATGCATTCCTATAATTATCAGTCTCCAAATACTTAATGGTTTTCAAATTGCATAGGCATCCATTGTCATTCAGATTCTTCAGTGCCTGATAATTCTCATCGATTTCATCACCATATCCAAATATTATATTTTGTGGTTTGTCTAATTCACCATGTATGTAATTAAGGGAAAAGTTCTGATTATGGTATAAATGAACCGTTTTTGTATAGTTGAAACTTAAAAGCATTATATGATCAGGCAGCATAAAAGGCCTTGGATAATCCACGTAGTAAATTTCGTGATAATGCCTTTTGTAACTATCCACATAATCAGAATTAAATTCCTCTTTGTATCTTTGCATTTTACTTACCCAGTATGAATTGTCCTGTTTCACGCACCAGTCAATATACTCTTTTAGCTGAAAGAATTTCTCTACTGAGATGTCTTTCGGATCTATAGGGGAATAAATTTTGCCCCAAATAGATGAGCTGATTTCAATACCTGTTTGATTAACCAAGCATAAATACTGAACAAGTTTATCTTGTAATATATGCAGTTGTCGGTTTAACTCTTCGACTGTTGTATCTTGACCTCCTTCCAACGCACATTTAGTCAATAGATTATAATACTCATTTTCTATGTCTACCCAATTCTTGGTTTCAATACTCTTACATATTTGTTGTAGGAAAGGACTTGTCCAATAATCGCATAAATCTTTATCTTCCTTGGCTATACTTATAACGTCATTTGGATTCCATGGGACCAAGGGATTTTTCCTCTGGTAGCGAAATCCCCATACATACGCCCAATTTGCCAAATTAACGCTTTCTTTTAATTTGAATGAGCACAATCCGTCCGTTTCTGTTTTATTTAGGCCATGCAAAAGTTTCTCCCCCCAGTCCTTCCAATACCAGTCAATAAAATTTTTATAACTGGTTTTAAGACCGTGGGCCAAATCGAATCCATTTCCTATGAGAACTATTCTATTCATCTACAATGCTTTCCAACGTGGTGACAAATGGGAGGTATCTGATTTCGCCTCTTCGCTGAGTCTTCAAGATGTTTACATTCCCTAAATCAGCAGATTTTTGGGGATTATAGTCCAGCAACAAGAACTTAACCGCATCCTTCTCCATACGAATCAGATAGTCAGTTGGAACATCATTTTTGTCAACCAATACAGGTTCTTTGGTCAACAGGTAAGCCTTTGGGTCGCTCCAATAATGGAACAACAGATACTTGATGCTCTTATATGCTGCCATCTGTTCGCCCTTTAGCATACCGTCTTTTATACCCAATGCGATTTTGCCAGCTGCTTCTGTCTTCTGACGAGCACCGCTACCTATGGCGTACATCAGAACCAAGTCCAAATTTCCGTTGGCCAATTCTTTACGATTCGTATTGGGCAAGTCAACGGGAATGCTGCCATAAATGAAGATGTCTTCTGCAGCCATCATCATTCCTTCTTTTTCCTCAAATTGAGGATATATAGAGATTACAGGGGCAGCTTTTTCCGTATCTTCATCTGCTTGTTCATATTTCTTGAAGTTTTCTGCCTGCTCGAAGATTTCCTTGAACACTTCATCCTGCGGAACCGGAGGATAACCATGTTCCGCCAATATCAGAATCAAATCCATTTGCAACTCAGCCTTGATGTCTGAACGATTGGCCCAGTCGGTATATTTGGACTTGTCGTCCACCATCTTCTTTACAGCTGCTGCCAATGACAGCAGTTTATCTTCGGGATATTCAAAGCCGAACTTATGGGCAATCTCTTTCAGGATATCGTAGAAAGCCTTTTCCTCGTAGGTGATGCCCAAGTCCTTGAACGACTTCTTCTCCTTGTTTACCTCTTTCAACAGCTCTGCCATCTGCTTGGCCACCTCATTGAGCACTTCTTCAGCAAACACGGCATTGTCGCTACGGTCATTATATCGCTGCACCAATGCATTCAGTCGCTTGGTGAAATCCACGCCCTTCATCTTATTGACCTTCTTGAAGTCGGTAATGACCGTCCGAAGCAGTTTCTCCATCAGTTTTACCTTTGTATTGGGCAACTTCAGTTTCTCCAACCTCGTCATGTAGTCCTCACTCAGCAAGTCCAGATCCTTTGTGTTCGCATTCACCTGAGCGACCTCTTCCACTCCGTCCGACTGCAAGGCTTCTGCTATCATCCGGCTCACCTTGCGGTTCATCTGTGACGCATCGGGAGCATCACCCTTTGTCAGTTTGTAGATGATAGATCTTATTCCCGTAAAGAAATGAATGTCCTCACGGTCCTTGTCGCTGATTGCCTCATGGTTGGAACAGAGGTTGAAGGCAGACTTCAGTTTCTTGGCATGACCCATAAACAGGTTTTGCGTTTTCTCCGTAGCCTGTACGAACTCTGCCGCATGTTTCAGGCATTCCAACTGCTCCAACGGTGTTCCCGTTGAGAACTTACTATAATCGAAGGTATGGAACATTCGGCGCAGGATGTCCAATTCGTCTTTTACCATCGTCACACTCTGCTCGATGGTTTCCACGTTATCGCCCATGTCACCACCACCGGCATATTGCTTCAGGGCATTGTTCATATTGCTCTTGATGCCGATGTAGTCAACCACCAGTCCTTTATCCTTACCCTCATACACACGGTTCACCCTTGAAATGGTCTGTACCAGCGTGTGTTTCTGCAGAGGTTTGTCAATATACATCGTGTCGAGACAAGGCACATCAAAGCCCGTTATCCACATTGACACGACAATAGCAATTTTGAAATTCGAGTCTGGATTCTTAAACAGTACATCTAATGCTTTGCGATCTTCGTCTGAACCGATTATTTCACGCAGTTTCGGATCATCGTCCTTCTCTCGAGTCATCACCAATCGGATGCGCTCCACTGGTGTTTGGTCCTCCGAACCAATCTTCTCTTCCCATTCAGGACGCAGGGCTACAATATGCTTATAGAGGTCGTAGGCTATTTCTCGACTAGAGCAAACGAACATCGCCTTACCGCAAACAGTACTACCTTCCTCTATTCGCTTCTCATAATGCTCAATGAAGTCCCGTGCCACCACGGCCAATCGTTTCGGGTCGCCCAGAATCTTATTCATCTGCGTCACCGCCTTCTTGCTTTCCTCTATCTGGTATTCGTTGGCACCTTGTTCGGCACATTGCTTATAATAAGCCTCTATCGCCTCCAGTTGTTTATGGTCGGCAAAAACCTTGGCAGCCCGTCCTTCATAGACGATACGGCGGGTAATGCCGTCAGCCACCGATTCCGTCATCGTGTAACTGTCCACCACATCGCCAAACACATCTATCGTTGCATCAATCGGTGTTCCCGTGAAGCCTACGTAGGTAGCATTGGGCAATGAGTCGTGCAGATACTTAGCAAAGCCATAGCTGCGCTTTACGCCTTTTTCGGTAATGGTGACATTCTGATCCACATTCGTCTGCGAACGGTGGGCTTCGTCCGATATGCAAATGATGTTGGCACGATCAGACAGCAGATTGATGTCCTCGCTGAACTTGCCTTTGGCGAGTTTGCCCTGCGCCTCGGAATAGTGAACAAGTTCACTCTCCTCTCGGCTTGGTGCAAACTTTTGTATAGTCGTCAGGAACACACCGCCACTCTTTCGTCCTCTCAACTTCTTGCCTAACTCTTCGCGTGTCTCAACGTTTACTACCGTCTCATCGCCAATAAACTGCTTGGCATTCACGAACTGTGCTGATAGTTGGTCGTCCAGGTCTGTACGGTCAGTTATCAATACGATGGTAGGACTTGCCAGATGACGGCTGCGCATCAGCATTCTTGTTAGGAATAGCATCGTGAGACTCTTGCCACAGCCTGTTGCACCGAAGTATGTTCCTCCCTTGCCGTCGCCATGCAAGTTGATGTGCGAGTGCTCCAGGATGTTTTCGTATAAACGATGGGTGGCGAAAAACTGCGGATAACGGCAGACAATCTTCCGTTCACTCTTCGAAGAGTCAGGGAAGAATACGAAGTCCTTCATTACGCTCAGCAGTCTCTCCTTACGGAACAATCCTGCCATCATGGTGTGCAGGGAGTCAATGCCGTCGTTTGCCTTGTCCGTACGCTCCACCTTGCGCCAAGCATAGAAGAACTCGTAAGGCGTAAACAGCGTGCCATATTTATTGTTTACACCATCGCTGATAACAACAAAAGCATTATAGCGGAACAACTCAGGAATATCCCTACGATAGCGCACCGTCAACTGTATGTAGGCATTCATGATGGTGGTGTCTTCCTTCACGGCACTCTTAAACTCCAACACCACTACGGGCAGACCGTTCACATAGACGATGCCATCAGGAATACGTCGTTCCAGTCCCTTTATCTCCAGTTGGTTGACAATCTTGAAGATATTTCGGTCAACATCCTTAAAGTCTATCACTTCAACGAACAAGTCAGGCAGCGAGGCATCCTCACGCTTGATGGCAAAGCCCTCCGTCATCAGCCGATACGTCTGCGCGTTCTGCTCATACAGCGGAGCACCATTATCTGCCGTCAGCTTCGATATGACGCGTTCCACCTCCAAGGGCGTAATGCTATCCTTGGCATATCTGTCCATCAGATACATCCGCAAGTCATCACGCAGCAGCACCTCCGTCTGCTCCTTGTGTATCGTCTCGCCATTCACGTAACTGTAGCCCTGTAACTCAAACAGTTCCATGATGGCCATCTCCAGCGTATGTTCGTTAAAGTGTGACATAGGCATTATCTCTCTCTTACTTTATACTTTTGACCAGGATGCTTTTCCTTTAGAGGATATTTTCTAATTAAGAGTTGATCCATGCTTGGAAGGATTTCTCCACGAATGTATTGTTTACTTCGATGGACATAAGTTGCTATTTCTTCTGCACTTCTCCACTCTATACAATATTCGAGGATTACCTCTTGTAACTTTTCTCTTGACATCTTTGTTGAATGTACACAACAAGCATGTAAGGTTGTATCCTTATCTTGTAAGGCTTCATTTTTAGCATGTAAGGTTGTATCCTTATCTTGTAAGGCTATATTTTTAGCATGTAAGGTTGTATCCTTATCTTGTAAGGTTGTAACCTTAAGTCGATACACCGTTCCCCGTCCACGCCCCGATGAAGCCAAAAAGCCTTCTTGGCATAGATGTTGCAGCAAATGGGTGATATCGGCAGGGTGCATAGCCAAAGCCTCTCTCAGACGCTCATTATTAACAACCTCCTCTGTCAAAGCCATCGACAAAATGATTCGGACGTTAGAATCAACCGCTTTCATCCGTTTACCAAACAGTCTGTCAAGTTCTGCAAGGACCTTCTCATCCAGCAAAGACTCTAATGGCATAACCAGTTCAACCTTATTTGGTTGTGTTTTTTCTATAGGATATGGACGTTTCCAGTTAAGCGTTTCCCATCCTTTCAGAATCTTGTCCACACCACTTCCGGCCTTTTCTGCAGACCCAATCATCATAAACATTTGCTGAAGACTCGTATTCCTGCATACACTCTCTCCACCTTGGTAATACTGCTGTTTAGAAATAAGCATGACACCTGGGTTAGAGAAAACGATTCTATGTGGATACCTATAAACCAACAAAGAAGACTCCTCGCTATAGTCAGCATGAACACAGAGATTGGCAAAAGCCTCACGTAATGATTCGTGAGCAAGTGTCTCGTCTTTGCGCTGATTGCCTTCTAAGCGAAAAGGAGTCGGGATGACTTGTTGCAACTTTGGGAGAACTCTCCTGTAAAATTGAAACAGATTGGCCTCCCATGAGCCATCAGGATATATACGGTCTATCCATCTTGTACTTGTCGTGTCAGCGGGTATTTCCTTATAGTCTGGAAAGAAGTTGGGGGCACAAGTTTGGTCCTTGATAGAGTCATATTTCCCAAACATCAGTATTCCGGCCAAAGTAAATCCCTCTTCTCCTGTTTCTCGATCCTTTCTATAGCCGCCCAATTTTCGCATCAGTTCGTCATTGCTTAATGTATGCCAAGGATGGCTGGGTTTTGCGGTGGCAAAAAGGCGGCGATATTGCTCGAAAGATGGAATGTCAATGTCATCCCAAGAATAGTTCTTGAGAATTCTCCCATCAGCAGGGCGAATGATGTCTGCATCTGCAAACATCCTCCTCACTTCGGCATTACCACAGAGATAATCCCCTTCGTAATTTCTTCTGAAAGTACCATTAAAGGCATCTTGGGTGCAATGAATCGGGCGTTGGTCACGCTGTGCCTGAGGAATATGGAACAGAATCACTTTGTGTCCTTCTATTTCTCCCACTTCAACATCATCATTCTTTAGAAGACACGCATTAATAGTATTCTTATTATGAACGCCACTCCAAAAATCCTTTTGCAGTTTGTCTAAATCATCGTCAGTCAGGCTATTCAAAGAAAAGAGGCCGTCTTTCTCTTTTACTCCCAACACAATAGTGCCACCATGGGTATTCGCAAAAGCAGAATATGTTTCCCAGAAACTCTTTGGGAAACCGCCTTTAGCAGATTTGTATTCTATTTCTGCAGTCTCTCTGTCTTTTATAATCTGAGAGACATATAATTGCATTGAATTATAGTCGTATGCCATCTTCTTTTCTTTTACTTTGCAAATTTACAACATTTTCTGTATATAAACAATTATCAAACAGTTTTCACTACTAATATATTGGATCTTTCTCTAACTTGCAAATCGTCCGCGTTTTATATTTCTAAAATATCTGCAACTTAATATCTATCGCATCACCCAGCAGCGTAAGATTCTCCTCTTGCGCTAACCACTTCGTGAAATCATTTGCCTCATGAGGCCATACCGACCTTAAATCGGTAATTCTTATCATCTTACCTAATTTATCCATATCCACATAAATTATTCGCTTACATAACAAAATGATTGCGGTGCCTGTTGGATATTGTAATCTGATAAAGGCTTTGCTTTCTCGTATTTTTTTATACGACCAATTTGTATGGCATTTGCCGTCTTTTTATTCTGGAAATATGATTTGTAAAAAGCCTTAGTAATACCTGAGTACTTTTTGGTTCTATCCCATACAATATCTACATCATCCGATAATATATCATCTATTTCGAATTCTCCAACCACACGTTTAATTGGAGCAGAAGCATAAATAACGACGTATTTTACTCCGCTTTTCTTGAACAATGACTTGCGGAACTCATATTTCTTTGTTCCGGCAAATATCTTTTCTACGAATTCTGGCTTAATCGACAATAAAACTTTCATCACTTCTTGTTTCTTTTAAAATTATCTCAAATTGTTCTTTGGTAATTGGTTTAAAACCTCGTGGAGCATCATTTATTCCCGTCAAGACTTTTAAATCGATGAGTTCCTTCATATTGATTCTATGTGGGAAAGAATAGTCATAAAGAAAGTTTACCACAAACGGTTTTCTTGCCGAATACCTCCACATCTCACGAAGAGCCTGTTCTGGATATACGCTTTTTTTGCGGCAATAAAGAATGAAGTCATTTTCATCATGAAAGTTTGTTTTTACCTCCAGAACTTCACCAATTGTTGTGACAACACTTTTATAATAGCCTCCTGTCCGGTAAAACACAAGTATGTCCCCAACACTGGGATATGGCTCCATCGCTCTTGATACATATACCTTATTAATACAGTTTCGATGAGGGAAATCCTCAATAAATTCTTCTGGAGATTCTGTATTCAAAATAGAATCCGGTAGCAATTCGGTGTGATATTCAGGGTATATTGGAACGATATACGCATTCTTTCCCTTTGAAATATAAGGGAAGCAAGCTTTTAAATTCTCTATATCAAATTTCGGAGAGAAATCTCTAACATAAACCAATTCTCCTTCACCTTTTGTTCCCCATAGAACAAATCCCCATTGCTCTAACAGGTCTATAAGTCTGCGTTGTTCTGGACGCTTGTCATAAATGGTCACATATATCTCCTGAACATGATTCTTCAATGCATTATCAAATATTATTTTGACAAACCGTTCCCCAAGTCGGAATCCATTACTAATAACCTTGAATGTTCCTATCTTTAGGCGTCGTTTGGGGAGAAACAGAGGATTTATATTCGAATAATTCTCATTCTCATCTTCTACTTTGAGGTATAGGAATGACAAGAGCATTCCGTTATTGGAATTAATGGTAATGTATGCCTCTTCATCATATTTTTTTATAAACCACTTATCAAACCCAACGTAATCTTCTTTTAGACTATCGAAAAAAGTGTCATTTAAGTCTATCTTTCCGAATTTTAGTTTCTGGACATTTAAGACTTTATAGTTAACAAGCTCTGGGTGTTCTGCAAAAGTCTTTTCCAAGAATGAATCAATGGTAAAAACTTTATCTTGAATTCCCAATTCAAGTGCTTTTTTATGAATCTTTTTATCTTCGGTTATTAAAATATCAACTCGTCCAACAAAAACTTCATTAAGCAGAACTGTATCCACTTTATCATTATTTGTTGTATCGAGCTGATCTGACACTTTTTTTACTTCGTCTTGAAGTGGAGAAGGTATGTCTATAACTTCATAACTTTCAAGCTTAACCAAAAACAAATCGACTGTTTCTTTGTTTGGGTTCTTTTTAACTTCTTCAATAGTTGCAGAGTGAATACACTTGGTGTATTGTCCTCTATCCAACCAACGGTAGAGAATGCCGATATCCTGAGAAACTATTTTGTTCGCCTCTCGATGAATAATTATATTAGTGTCTAATAATGCCTTCATATCTTAATTCTTTTTAAAACTTTTTTCCAAAATGGTATGAATAAGTAAATACATAGAATGAACAATATAATCAATGCTCCCCAATATTCCCAAGGTATCTGCTTATACCACTCAATCGTAGAATCTTTAACGAAGCGTAATGAAGAAAGCGCAAATAACAAACTACATAAAATGTTCGCTCCAACTGCTAAAGCAATTTGTTTCGAGCCAATAGTTTCTTCTGTACAAATAGAAAAGAATGAATAGCTCTCTTTGTCACTTTCTTTTAAAAACATAATATTATAGCAATCCTTTCTGATACCTTTAATTTCTGGAAGATATTCCATAAAAGCAGAGGACTCTAATTTTCTAATGTTTTTTAATTTTGAAGAATCTACGAAACTAAACACAAAATTATCAGGAATAGCATGTAGGCAAAAAACATTTTCCACATTACAAATTTCCAAACCACGATCCTTCTTTAAATCATATACATTTTGTGGCAGATTACGTGTCTCATTAATTTTGAAATCATATATGAAGGTTGTTTGAGCTATTCCACTCTTCTTAATTGCAATTGTATCATTTCCAAGTTTGATTAAAACTCGGAAATACAAATTTCCTTCATGTTTCTTTGGTCTTTTTATTTCAAATGAGATAAGTTCTTCCTTAACTTCTATATCGCATGGAAGTACTGTAAGTTTTTCTCGTTTATCAAATTTTAAGATGCTACCATCTCTAGAATCTTCTCCAACGTTGTCAATACCACTAACTACATCATTGAAAATAAAACGGCCATTAGCCCTATCTGATAAATTATTTAACAGACAGGTAACAGAATCCTTTTCTTTAATAAATGGTGCAGCCAAATATAAATGAAGACTATTCTCATTGAAACATTCATACGAGAATTCCATGCCGATTTCAATATATGATGAATCGTTCGGAAATTCCCATGTGCAAATATGTAAACGTTCAATGTCTATTTGCTTTTTAGCTAATATGTAATAAGCATTATCCATAATAAAAATTTTATTGCCCCATCTTCGCCAAAAGCAAAGACTGTAATTCGGTTAGTTTCTCGTTTTCTTGTTTACGACAAACACTTTGTATATGTATACAAGTCGTAGCCTTTTCATATTCTTTGACACCATTCTTTGATGGTATAATTACTGGGTAATTCATAATCCATTTCTTATCCCCTCTTGGCATTTTTACGCCATTGCTACCAGCCATTACATAATCAAAAAAGCCGTCTTGTTCAATCGTATAATATAGCATTGAAGTATTAAATTCATTTTTTGCTCTAAAACACAACACATCGTTTGACGATACACCATTGAAAGACGCTCTCCATATCTTCTTGAAATAAGGACGAATATTTGAAACAAGCACATCATCAATTGCAAACTTCGTTCCTCTACCTTCTTCAGGTTTGTTCGTTGAAATGACAATTCCTTTTTTATCCTTCAGCATGTTCTCTGTGGCAATATAAGCAGTTTCATCAATATTAGCCAACGACATCTTTTCATCCACATAATATGCAACCTCTTCCAGTGTTCCCATTCTCCAGCCTTCGGGGAGGTTTTCTTTGTCGATGTTATCAACGAAGGTTTTGCGGTAGAGGGCTTGGGCGGTGGCTTCGAGGTGCTGAATCATTTGATTGTTGAGATGAATGCGGTTGGTCAGCGTTTCGTATTCTGATACGATTTCACGCTGGCGAGCGATGGAGGGGATGGGGAGCATAACATCACAAAGTTCGTCCCAATCGAATATCTCACGAGCACTGCCATGAGAATGGAAACGGGCATAACGGTCAAACTCTGGACGACAAAACCACATCATCAAATACTCTGGCAATAGTTGTTCGTGGTCAATAACCTCAAAAACAGTATATGCCTGAGAAATGATAGCATCATCATATCCATCGAGTAAAGCAATAGACACCTTATCGCCGTTGCGTGAAGTGACAGGGCCGTAAGCAAACTGCCCTCTCTCCACAATTTTGTAAGTGGACATATCTGTTCCAATAGTATTAGCAATCGAAGGCATGAACTCCTTCGAAATGCTCACACCCAGCAAGTTCGTAACCTTCAACTCCCGATTACGAACATTCACCTCTCTGATATAGTCGCCTAAACGTTTATATTCCGCTTTACTCATCGTTGTTTTTGTTCATCAGATTGACAACTACCTTCACCATGACGTCCTTTTCCTCCGTCCTACTCTCGGCAATCATCAGCGTGAGGGCAACGAGGGTGCTGTCGGCAATGCGCTTGCTACCGTCAGGATGATAGAGAATGTGATTATTGTTAAGGAACCAGAGGAACAGCGTGGCGGCAATGCGTTTGTTACCATCACTGAACGAGTGGTTCTTCGTGACAAGATAGAGCAGCATGGCGGCCTTCTCCTCCACACTGGGATAGAGTTCTTCGCCACCAAAAGTCTGATAAATTTGTCCGATACTGCTTTTGAAGGAGTCATCCTTCTCGTTGCCAAAGAGAACAGAGCCACCAAATTTCTCTCGCAATCCATTGATAGCTTCCATTGCATTCTCGTAGGTAGCATGGAACGGCTCTTCTTTTGTGGTCTTATTGATAGTAAGCCGCTCGTAGTCGTAATTGTCGAGGGTATCGAGAGCATAGGTATAGTCTGTCACCACCTCAAACAGGGCATTGGTCTCATCGTTCGACAGTAGCGGCTGGCTCTGTATGGTGCGCCCAAGCATACCTACCAGTTGGCGTAACTCACCAATCTGCTCCTTACGCATACGCTCATTGATGGCATAGCCCTTGATGAGATAATCTTTTAGTATCTTTCGCGCCCAAATGCGAAAAGCTGTACCGCGTTTGCTCTTTACACGATAACCAACAGAGATAATGACGTCAAGATTGTAATATGGAACAGGCTTCTTGATTCCATTAACGTGTATTTTTTGCACGTTATTTTCATGTTCTAATTCTCCTTCTTTAAAAACATTGATAACATGCCTACGGATGTTGGATTCTTCTTTGTCAAATAGCATTGCCATCTGACTAGTAGACAGCCACACTGTCTCGTTCTCCAGCCGAACATCCACTTGCGTCTGCCCGTCCTCTGTCTGATATATGACGATTTGATTATTCGAGTCCATAGCCTAATGAATTAAACAGTTCTTTCAACTGCTGTTTGCTCTCTTCTTCTTGCTGCAAGAGGTCGCGCATTTCAGCTTGCAGTTGCTTCATCTTGGTGTCGAAGTCTATCTGCTCGTCACGGTTGCGGAACTCAATGTACTTGCTGGGTACAAGACTCCAGCCTTTCTTCTCAATCTCTTTGAGGGTAGCAGAGTAGCAGTATTCAGGCTCGTTGTGATAGGACTGTTCGTAACCCACGCGCTGCCAGTTATGGAAGTTCTCGGCAATCTGTTGTATCTGCTCCGTAGAGAACTGGATGTATTTCTTCTCGAACGGCTCTCCCCACTGGCGGAGGTCAATGAAAAGCACCTCGTCCTCACGATTACGATAGCGAACCATCTTGCCGTTCTGTTCTACCGTGCGGGCTTTCTTGTTGTTATTGAGAATCCAAAGAGTCACGCTGATGTCCGTAGAATAGAACATATTGCGAGGCAGAATAACAATAGCTTCTACCAAATGGTTCTGAAGCAGTTGCTTACGGATAGCAAGTTCCGTACCGTCACCGCTCAATGCTCCATTGGCAAGAAGGAAGCCTGCTGTTCCGTTGGAAGAGAGTTTTGAGACGATGTTCAGAATCCAACCATAGTTGGCGTTGCTTGTGGGTGGCACGTCATAACCAGCCCATCGTGGGTCATCCTTCAGTTCGTTTTCTGCCCGCCATGCCTTCTGGTTAAAAGGAGGATTGGCCATGATAAAGTCTGCCTTCAGGTCTTTGTGCTGATCATTATGGAACGTATCGGCAGCCATTTCACCCAGATTGCAGGCAATACCACGAATGGCGAGGTTCATCTTTGCCAGTTTATAGGTGGTGTTAGTATATTCCTGCCCATAAACCGAGATGTCGCGCTTGTTACCGTGATGCGCCTCAATGAACTTCATGCTCTGCACGAACATACCGCCAGAGCCGCAACAAGGGTCGTATATCTTACCACGATAAGGCTCAATCATCTCGGCAATCAGGTTGACGATCGTCTTTGGCGTATAGTATTCACCCTTACCCTTACCTTCGGCTATGGCAAACTTGCCGAGGAAGTATTCATAGACACGGCCAATAAGATCGTTCTCCGGGTCTTTCAGCGTGTCAATCTTGTTGATTTCGTCAAGCAGTGCCGCAAGCTTGGTACGGTCAAGCGACAGGCCCGCATAGTAGTTGCTTGGCAAGGCACCCTTCAGCGTAGGATTGCTCTGTTCCACTTTCGCCAATGCCTTGTCTATCTTGATGGCAATATCGTTCTGCTTGGCATTCTCAATCAGGAAATCCCAACGGCTCTCGGGCTCCAGATAAAAGACGTTCTTGGCATTATAGAACACGGGGTTATCTGCAAAAGCCTCTTTGTCTTCTGCCACCAGCTCGTTGCGCCGCTCCGTAAAGCGATCGTTAGCATATTTCAGGAAGATAAGGCTCAGCACCACGTGCTTATACTCCGAGGGCTCCACAGAGCCACGAAGTTTATTGGCCGATTCCCACAGGGCTTCTTCTATTGCCTTTTCTTTTATTACTTTCTTTGCCATGATAGAATTATGTTATTTGACGGCAAATATACTAAAAAATATCGTTAAAGATGCAGGAATCTTCAAAAATAACCAGCAATCAATCAAAAGTTTGAGAAAAAACAATCTTTTGATATTCACATGGCTATAACCATGTGTGTAGTATATAATAACGTATGGAAACAATGAATGAATCGGGAACATCCATACAACAGAAAAACGATATAATTAGAGTCATTTCAAACGATGACAACTCTTCACCATAAGAGGCAACATGCATAAATACAAGTACTTACGGTGAAGGGTTCGGAAGCCCCCGAAAGCGAGGAGGGGGGCTTGACCTTACTTTCACTTTATAGGGAGACGTTTCAAAAGTATTAGGTTAAGATTTGTTTCAGCATACTCCATTCACATAGTTTGAACAGGATTGTTTTTTCTAGAGAAGTCTTTCCTTTCTATGATGTTTTGCTTTTCATTCTATGATAGATTGAGGTCCATTCTATGATAGATCGAGGTCCATTCTATGATGTTTTGAAGGTCGATTGATGATAGATTGCGACCCAATCTATGATGTTTTGCGAAGTAATTGATGATGTTTTTACGTACTCTCTCCCTATAGGGAGATGCGCTCCGAAACCCTTCACCGTAAAACATTGTATAGCAGGATGTTACACATCATGTGAAGAGTTTGCGTTGCACCTGTATCTCTTCTATGAGTCAATAATAACGAGGGCTATTGGCAATGCGGATGAGTATCTTTGTCAAGAGCATCCGTGTGTGTTCAATCAATCAGCCGGTAGTACTTTCAGCCACTTGCCGGTATAGAAGATACGCCACAGGAAGATGCAGCCGCGGAAGGTGAGTTCGATGGCCATGGCCGTCCATACTCCGGCGAGCCCATAGGTGGGAGCCAGGATTGCAGCCAGCGTGAGGCGTACGATCCACATACTACCCAGATTCATCATGGCGGGCTTGAAGGTATCTCCGGCTCCAATACAGATGCTGTAGCTCACGATGGCAGCGGCAAAGAAGGGTTCGGCCCAGGCTTCGATGCGCAAGGCCTCGGTGCCCAAGCTTCGGATTTCGGCTACAGGAGAGAGGAAACCGATCATCTCTGGGGCAAAAATCCACATCACTACACCCATCAGGGCCATTACGGCCATGCCGAGGAAGATGGTCATGCTGGCAAAACTCTTCGCCAAATGCCCTTGGCGGGCACCGATACTCTGTCCGACGAGGGTCGTGGCGGCTTCACCGATACCATAACCGGGCATATAGCAGAGGCTTTCTGCCGTGATGGCAAAGGAATTGGCGGCTATGGACATCATGCCCAAGGGTGCCACAATCATCGTGCTGACAATCTGGGCACCACTCATCAGCAAATTCTGGGCTGCCATCGGAGAACCTATCTTGATGGCATTACGGATGTATTCACCACGGAATTTCCAGGAGCCTGGCTCCTTGTTCAACGAGAGTTCGGAGGAGCGATACACTGAGAACCACATCATCCAGACGCCGATAATGATAAACGAAAGGGCCGTTCCCAAAGCGGCTCCAACCACGCCGAGATGGAGCACATAGATTCCGATATAATTGAAAATGACATCGAGCACGCACATCAGCACGCTCAGGATGCTGGGAATGCGCATATTTCCGGCACATTTGAGCATACTCGAAGCGATGCTGCGCATCATCATAAAGGGCATGCAGAGCGCAAAGATGCCGAAATAGATGGAGGAATCGCGATGGATCTCCTCGGAACCGCCAAGCCAGATGGGGAGCGGACCGGATATGGCAACGGCTACGATGGCAATCACGACGGAAAAGATGGCCGACGCCATAATACTCTGACGGAACACCTCGCGGGCCTGACGGAAATCGCTGGCTCCGATAAAATGGGCCACCTGAACGGAGAAGCCCATGGCCACCGCGCCCGTCAGGGCTCCGAAAAGCCACATCGTGCTCTCCACCAGACCGATAGCCGCCGAAGCCTCAGCACCCAGCGAGCCCACCATGGCTGCATCGATATAGAACATCAGGATGCTCGTGACCTGCGCCAGAATAGAGGGAATGGAAAGTTGGACAATCAGATTCATCTTCTGATTGCTCGTCATCTCCTGCCTGTTGCGGATCATTTCCAGCAGTTCGTCGCTCTTATTCTTGGATAGCACGGGGCAAAGGTAGTAATAAAAGTGAAGAATGAAGAGTGAAGAGTGAAGAATTTTTGAATAAAAACCCAAAAAAAACGGCTGCTCAGAATGAGCAGCCGCACTTGAGTTATCTACTGATTAAACTTTCTAATTAAAAACGAGGAGTGCTCTTAAAAGCGATGCTCCATTGTCAAATCCATAGCGAAAACTGTTGTTGCCAACAATACTAATGCTAATGTAATCGTCATAATGTTACCCTTTCTTTACTTTAAATTAAACAATCTTTTTCTAATTCCCTAAAACTTTTGTGTATCCGTGACCCTCACGGGCATCGTGTTATCACTGAAATGCAACCTCTTTTGCTTTACCTCAAATCAACTAACCTATGGTCGTCCTTTTGCAATCTTTCTGTTACCTTAACTATACCTATTGTCCTAAAAACCTTCTAACCTAACTACTAATACCAAAACAATCTAATTTACCTAACTTATTAAAAACCTATTAACAACAATCTTTACCTAACTAAAAACCTATGTATGTTTTATCCTTTTGACGATGCAAAGGTACGACGAAACTCGGAAACGGCAATGGATAAGTGCACAAAAAACACCAAAAACAGCCTAATTCTTGACGGAAATCAAGTAACTGTGTGCGTACACAGTGCTGTTTTTGGTGTTTTATAGCGCTTTATTTACTCTTCAAACCATGGGTTTTCCTTGGCCTTCCAATAGATGGTACTTTCGCTATCACGGAAGTATTTACAGAGGTAGATATCGAAGACGAGCGTGCTGTAGGCGGGGATTCCTGCCTGTGACGCGCCTTTATAGGCCAGGGTGTAGGGCACATAGACGCGCCAGTAGTCGCCGATATGCATGTGCTGCAGGGCTGTGGAAAATCCATCGGTGAGCTGGCCAACGGTGAACAGCGAGGGTTCGTCGGAGGCCAGGTTCAGCTCCAGGGTTTTGGTTGACTTGTCAAACGGATACCCCTGGGGATAGCTTACCGAGGGCATCAGGCGGCCGATGTAGTGAACATAGACATTGTCGGTGAAGATGGGGCAGCCGGAACCGGTGCCTTCCTGAAGCACTTTCACCACGATGTGGTCGGTAGTGGTGGCTACCGTCTCATTGACTGACCACGTGTTGAATATCTTCCACTCCTTGCTTCCCGATTTTATGGCCTGCTGCGCATCGGAATACACCTTATTAAAATAAGCGTCATTCCGCGCCTTCCAGTCAGCATACTCCTCCACTTCGTCGCCACTGCTCTCGCTGCACGATGAGCAGAGGGCTGCCGAAGTGAAGACAGCTGCCAACATGAAGATGGCGGTTAAGAACTGGTTTCTTTTCATTTGTCGTGTTTACTGAATCTTTTTCAAAAGCGAGGCGATGCTCACCTTGTCTTCAATCAGACCAAGCAGGTCGCTGATCTTCACGCGCTCCTGCTCCATGGTGTCGCGGTTGCGCAGGGTGACGCAATTGTCCTCCAGCGTGTCGTAGTCCACGGTAACGCAGTAAGGAGTACCCACGGCATCCTGACGGCGATAGCGCTTGCCGATGGTGTCCTTTTCGTCGTAGGTGCAATTGAAGTGGAACTTCAGCTGGTCGATAATCTCGCGAGCCTTCTCGGGCAGTCCGCCTTTCTTCACGAGTGGCAGCACGGCCAGCTTCGTGGGAGCCAGGGCTGCGGGCAACTTCAGCACCACGCGAGTCTCGCCGTTCTCGAGTTTCTCCTCGTTGTAGGCATGACACATGATGGAGAGGAACATACGGTCCACACCGATTGAAGTCTCAATCACGAACGGCGTGTAGCGCTCATTGGTCTGCGGATCGAAGTATTCAATCTTCTTGCCGGAGTATTTCTGGTGCTGCGACAGGTCGAAGTTGGTGCGGCTGTGGATACCTTCCACCTCCTTGAAGCCGAAGGGCATCTTGAACTCGATGTCGGTGGCGGCGTTGGCATAGTGGGCCAGCTTTTCGTGGTCGTGGAAACGGTAGTTCTCTGCACCGAAGCCGAGGGCCTGGTGCCAGGCCATACGCGTCTGCTTCCACTTGGGGAACCAGTCGAGCTCGGTGCCGGGCTTCACGAAGAACTGCATCTCCATCTGCTCAAACTCGCGCATACGGAAGATGAACTGACGGGCCACAATCTCGTTGCGGAAGGCCTTACCAATCTGAGCGATACCGAAAGGAATCTTCATGCGGCCAGTCTTCTGCACGTTCAGGTAGTTCACGAAGATACCCTGAGCCGTCTCCGGGCGCAGGTAAATCTTCATGGAAGCATCAGCCGATGCACCCATCTCGGTAGAGAACATCAGGTTGAACTGGCGCACGTCGGTCCAGTTCTTCGTGCCGCTGATGGGGTCCACGATTTCCTCGTCGAGGATAATCTGCTTCAGCTCGTCAAGATCCGGTCCCTGCATGGCGGCAGCATAGCGTGCGTGGAGGGCATCGCGCTTGGCGATGTGCTCCTTCACGTGCTCCGAGGTCTCCATATACTTAGCCTCGTCGAAGGCGTCGCCGAAGCGCTTGCGGGCTTTCTCCACCTCTTTCTGAATCTTCTCGTCGTACTTGGCAATCTGGTCCTCGATGAGCACGTCGGCGCGATAGCGCTTCTTCGAGTCGCGGTTGTCGATGAGGGGATCGTTGAAAGCGTCCACGTGGCCTGAGGCCTTCCAGATGGTGGGGTGCATGAAGATAGCGCTGTCGATGCCCACGATGTTGTCGTGGAGCAGCACCATCGACTTCCACCAGTATTGTTTGATATTGTTTTTCAGCTCCACACCGTTCTGACCGTAGTCGTAAACAGCGCCGAGACCGTCATAGATTTCACTACTAGGAAACACGAAGCCATACTCTTTGCAGTGGCTCACAATCTTCTTGAAAACGTCTTCTTGTGCCATTGTATTAATTGATAAATTTCGAAATTTTGGGCAAAGGTACGGCTTTTTTTCCTATTTCGCGCACATGCGAACGTTAAATTAGGGTAAAAGCATCATCCGGGCTGTTTAAAATATGGTAATTTTTCATGACAGCCATTTTTCGCAAATCAGCGTTCCATGCTTCGCAAGAAGGCCTGATATCAGCCCTTGATAGTCAACGATTTGCAAAAACGACCCAAAAACCGCGTATTTCCCGACTGATTCCCAATTGCAGGATTTCGCGCCAGCCACGGGACGCAGATTCGGAAATTATTTGAAAAAATACGCATCGCGGAGAAATAGAATTTGGACGTTTCGCGGATTTTTATTATCTTTGCACTCATAATTTTACAATCATGGACGACGAAACAAAAGATATTGCCACAACCGAAGAACACTCCGACTATAAGCCCGTGAACCGTTTTGATGCAGCTGCCGTGCACCATCTGAGCGGCATGTACCAAAATTGGTTTCTCGACTATGCCTCCTACGTGATCCTGGAGCGTGCCGTGCCCCATATCGAGGACGGACTGAAGCCCGTGCAGCGACGCATCCTGCACTCCATGAAGCGCATGGACGACGGACGCTACAACAAGGTGGCCAACATCGTGGGCCACACCATGCAGTTTCACCCTCACGGCGATGCCTCCATCGGCGACGCCCTGGTGCAGATGGGACAGAAAGACCTGCTCATCGACACGCAGGGAAACTGGGGAAACATCCTCACAGGCGACCGTGCTGCAGCTCCCCGTTACATCGAGGCACGCCTTTCGAAGTTTGCCCTCGACGTGGTATTCAATCCGAAGACCACCGAATGGCAACTCTCCTACGACGGCCGCAACAAGGAGCCCATCACGCTGCCCGCCAAATTCCCGCTGCTGCTGGCTCAGGGAGCTGAGGGAATTGCCGTGGGACTCTCTTCGAAGATTCTGCCCCACAACTTCAACGACATCTGCGATGCCGCCATCAAATACCTGCATGGACAGGAATTCAGGCTCTATCCCGACTTCCCCACGGGTGGCTCGATCGACGTTTCGAAATACAACGACGGCCAGCGAGGCGGTGTATTGAAAGTACGCGCCAAGATTGAGAAGCTCGACAACAAGACGCTCGTCATCCGCGACCTGCCGTTCACCAAGACCGTCAGCACCCTTTGCGAAAGCATCACCAAGGCCATCGAAAAGGGAAAAATCAAGGCCAAGAACGTGACCGACCTCACTTCGGCCAACGTGGAAGTGCAGGTGCACCTCTCGCCGGGAGTCTCTTCCGACAAGACCATCGATGCACTCTATGCCTTCTCCGATTGCGAAATCAACCTTTCGCCCAACTGCTGCGTCATCGAGGACAATAAGCCGCAGTTCCTCACCGTGTCCGACGTGCTGCGCCATTCCGTGGACCGCACGATGGGACTGCTGCGCCAGGAACTCGAAATCCGCAAGCACGAACTGATGGAACAGATGCACTTCGCCTCGCTCGAGAAGATTTTCATCGAGGAACGCATCTACAAGGGACGCCCCTTCGAGAACGCCAACAGCACCGACGAGCTCTGCGAATACATCGACGAGCGGCTCACGCCCTTCTATCCGCAGATGATACGCGAGGTGACCAAGGACGACATCCTGCGCCTGCTCGAAATCAAGATGCAGCGCATCGCCAAGTTCTCAAAGGACAAGGCCGATGAACTCATCGCCCGCATCAAGGCCGAGATAGAGGAAATCAACCAGAAACTGGCCAACATGACCGAAGTGACGGCCGACTGGTTCCAGTATCTGAAAGACAAATACGGCCACGAACACCCGCGCCTCACGGAGATTAAGAACTTCGACACCATCGAGGCTGCCAAGGTGGTGGAGGCCAACGAGAAACTCTACATCAACCGCCAGGAAGGCTTCATCGGAACGGGCATGAAGAAAGACGAGTTCGTATGCAATTGTTCTGATCTCGATGACATCATCATCTTCTACAAGGACGGTAAATACAAGGTGATCCGCGTGGCCGAGAAGATATTCGTAGGGAAGAACATCCTCCACGTGGCGGTGTTCAAGAAGAACGACAGCCGCACCATCTACAACGTGGTCTATCGCGACGGCCGCCAAGGGCAGTACTTCATCAAGCGTTTCAACGTGACCTCCATGACTCGCGACAAAGAGTACGATCTCACGCAGGGCACGCCTGGTTCGCGCGTCATCTACTTCACATCGAATCCCAACGGCGAGGCCGAAATCATCAAGATTACACTCGACCCCACGGCCAAGGTGAAGAAGTTCTTCCTCGAGAAAGACTTCTCCGAGGTAATCATCAAGGGACGCGCCTCCAAGGGTAACCTGCTCACCAAACAGCCCGTAAGCCGCATCTCGCTCAAGAGTCACGGCCACAGCACCCTCGGCGGACGCAAGGTTTGGTATGACCCCGATGTCAACCGCCTCAACTACGACGAGCACGGACGCTTCCTCGGCGAGTTCAACGATGAAGATCAGATTCTCGTGGTGCTCACCAACGGTGACTTCTACCTCTCCAACTTCGACCTGAACAACCACTACGAGGAAAACATCCTCCGGCTCGAGAAGTATCAGGCCGACAAGGTATGGACGGCCATCCTCTATGATGCCGACCAGCAGGGCTACCCCTATCTGAAGCGTTTCATGATGGAAGCCTCCAAGCGCAAGCAGAACTGGCTCTCGGAGAATGCCAACTCCCGCCTCATCTTGCTCACCGATCAGCCTTATCCCCGCATCAAGGTGACCTTCGGCGGCAACGACAGCTTCCGCGATCCCCAGGAGATAGAGGCCTCCGACTTCGTAGGTGTCAAGGGTTTCAAGGCCCGCGGCAAGCGCCTCACCACCTACGCCATCGCCAGCATCGAAGAGCTGGAGCCCACCCGATTCCCCGAAAAGCCCGAAAAACCAGAACAGCCGGAGACCCCAGAAGCACCGGAAAGCCCGGATAATCCTGACAATCCGGAAACGCCGGAAATGCCAGAAGCTCCAGAAATTCCAGAAACTCCGGATACGCCGGAAACTCCAGAAGCCCCGGAAATCCCAGAAACTCCGGAGACTCCAGAGACTCAGGAAGCTCCAGAAGCTCCGGAAGCTCCAGAGCCCCCTACTCATCAAAAGCCCGCCGCAAAGCCCTCCCGCAAGAAGGAATCTGCCCAACTCGACCTCTTTGGCTTCGAAGAAGAATGAAAAGACTCCACCATATCCTGCCCATAGTGCTTGCATCGCTGATGCAGGCACTCCCTTTGTGCGCCCAGCAGCCTTCCACGAAAGAGGTAACCAACGTAAAGATGTTCGGTATTGGCTCTGCCAACATCCTCGACACCTACCTCTCTCCCGAACACTACAACGGACTTGAATTCCGCTTCATCGACCAGACGGAGCGCCACAAAGTGACCACCCCCACCCTCTCGTCCAGTATGTTGCCACCGAGTGGCGACCTCGATACCCCCCGCTGGACTACGACCCTCACCCACCAAGCCCAAATCTCCATAAGCAAGCCCCGCTCTGAAGACGCCAACTACCTCTACGGGCTCTATAGCTTCATCTATGCCCGCCACCGCCATTGGCACCTGATGAGCAACCGCCTGGAACTGAAAGCCGGAGCGCAAGGCGAGGTCGGCGGCGGCTTTCTCTACAATACCCGCAACGGAAACAATCCCGCACAGGCACGCATCTATCTGAACATCGCCCCCAGCGCATCGGCCCGTTATCTCTTCAACATCAAGAAGATGCGCGCCGCCGTACAATACGAAGCGGCCGTGCCCCTGCTGGGCGTACTCTTCAGTCCCAACTACGGCCAGAGTTACTACGAACTTTTCTCAAAAGGAAACTACGACCACAACATCGTGTTCACCACACCATTCAACGCCCCAACCCTGCGGCAAATGCTCTCCTTCGACTTCACCGTCAAGAGAAACCTCTTCCGCATCGGCTATCTCGGCGACTTCCAGCAGGCGAAAGTCAACAACCTGAAGTATCACGCCTACAGCCATCTCATCATTCTCGGCTTCGTGCACCGCTTCAATATCCAGAAAATCCGCCCATGACCCAACGAAAAGAATACTGTCAAAAAACGGCCCTAAGCCTGGTGCCCGCCATGCTCCTCGCCCTCGTTCTCTTCGCTTCCTGCATCCGGGAAGAGGAATACGCCGACAATCCGCGAGGCAACTTCGAAGCCCTGTGGAAAATCATGGACGAGCACTACTGCTTCTTCACGGAAAAGAATATCGATTGGAATGCCATCCACGCCAAATACGCCCCGCAGGTGGACGACGGCATGACCAGCGCACAACTCTTCGAAGTGCTCGCCAAGATGATTGGCGAACTGAAAGACGGACACGTCAACCTCTATTCCTCTTTCGACGTAGGCCGCAACTGGAGCTGGCACGAGAACTATCCTTCCAACTTCAGCGATACCTTATATAATAAGTATATCGGCACCGACTACAAGATAGCCGGCCCGCTTCGCTACCGTGTGCTCGACGATAATATCGGCTACCTGAGATGCGCCTCTTTCGATGGGGCCATCGGTGCGGGCAATCTCGACAACGTGCTTTCCGACTTTGCACCCTGCAACGGCCTGATTATCGACATCCGCGACAACAGCGGCGGACTGCTCACCGATGCCGAAACCTTTGCCGCCCGCTTCACCAACGAAGAGATACTGGTGGGCTATATGCAGCATAAGACAGGAACTGGCCACAACGATTTCTCATCACTCGAAGAACAGCGGCTCAAGCCCTCCAACGGCGTCCGCTGGCAGAAGCGCGTCATCCTGCTTACCAACCGGCAGGTGTATAGCGCAGCCAATGAATTTACGAAATATATGAAATGCTGTCCGCAGGTAACCATTGTGGGCGATCAGACAGGCGGCGGTGCAGGTCTTCCCTATACCAGCGAACTGCCTAACGGATGGGGCGTCAGATTCTCTGCCTGTCCCATGTACGACCGCAACAAGCAAAGCACGGAATTCGGCATTGCCCCCGACCATCAAGTCAACCTGACGCAAGAGGATTTACTACGCGGCAAGGACACCAACATAGAATATGCCCGCGAACTACTCAACAAATAACCGACACGCTCATGATTGAACTCAAAGACCTCACGATAGGCTACGCTCAGAAGAACAACACGAAGGTCGTGGCCTCCCACATCAACGCCACGCTCCATAGTGGACGTCTCACTTGCCTGATCGGTGCCAACGGTATCGGCAAAAGCACCCTGCTGCGCACGCTTTCCGCCTTCCAGCCACCACTCAGCGGCGAAATCTTCATCTCGCAAAAGCCGTCGAGTACCGGACTGCCGGACAGCCCGCAATCTGCCATAGCCCTCTCCGCCCTCACCGACAAACAGCTTTCCCGCCTTATCGGCGTAGTGCTCACCGAAAAGCCAGACATTCAGAACATGACCGTCTTCGAACTGGTAGGCCTTGGCCGCAGTCCCTACACCGGCTTCTGGGGCCGTCTCAACGAGGAAGACAAGGAGGTAGTAAAGGAAAGCCTCCGCTTGGTAGGCATCGAATCCCTGCAAGACCGGCTCATCCAGACACTCTCCGACGGTGAACGCCAGAAGACGATGATTGCCAAGGCGCTGGCCCAGCAAACGCCTGTCATCTATCTCGACGAGCCAACCGCCTTCCTGGATTATCCTTCAAAGGTAGAAATGCTCACGCTGCTCCGACATCTGGCCCGCGAAACGGGAAAGACCATCTTCCTCTCCACCCACGACATGGAACTGGCCCTCCAGATAGCCGACGAGCTTTGGCTCATGACCACACATTCGCCTTCATCGGCAACAACCCTCATCATCGGCACCCCTCAGGAACTGGCCGCCAACGGCAGCCTCAGCCATTTCATAGACCGTCCCGGTCTGCACTTTGACCCGCAAACACTGGCCATCAGAGTAACAAATTGCGAATAATTTTGGCCGTTTCATAAAAAAGATGTAATTTTGTCCCCGGTTATGCGCCTGTGGCGGAATTGGTAGACGCGCTAGACTTAGGATCTAGTGTCTCCGACGTGCAGGTTCGAGTCCTGTCAGGCGCACAAAAAAAAGAGGGTTTGAGCCCTCTTTTTTTGTTTTATACGCATCGGTGGACTACTCCCCTTCGCTACATTCGTGGGGCTTGGGAAGAACTGCCTTGATACCTGCCTTACGAATCTTCTTCAGCAGTTTTTTGGCAGCAATCTCCTGATGGTGATATTTCACGGCCAGCGATTGACGACGGCTGTTGACATTGGCATCCTCTACGCCGTCAATGGCAAGCACCTTTTCAACAGTCTCGGCTGTAGCCTTCTCTGCCGGAATGAGGAAATAAGCATAGGCTCCTCTTCCGCAACGGCAATAGTTCACGGGGGTATAGCCTGTTTGGGTCACGACGGAACGGATCTCATCCAGCGTGGTGAGATCAGCATTGAACCGAACAATGGCACAATTGTTTTCAAGTTCGAAGTCAACCCGGTCAACCCCTGCCACCTTCTCAAGGCTGGCGCGGATACGGTTGGCGCACTTCTGGCAGTGCATGTCATCAATACGCAGCAAAGCCTTCTTCGGTGTTCCAGAGAGCATCGTGACCTCAATGCAGCGCTTGGCATCGAGCAAGCGACGGGCCATCTGCTGCACCTGCTGGGGAGTCATCTGTTCTACCATCTGACAATAATTGATGTCGAAATCGGCAGAATCCTCCAATTCATGCCAGATGACATAATCCCAATAGCCGTCATCGATGGCGAGTTGCTGATACTGTTTCGTCAGATACTGCTTGACCTTGTCCATGCTGGTGGGTTCAGGACCACGCTCTGCGATATTGCGCAACTGCTGATAGATGATGGGATTCAGTTCTGCATAACGGCTGGGATCAGCATTATACGAAATCTTCAACGTGGCGTTCGGACGCTCATCACGATCGAGATCGAAATCTACGCTGACACCATAGGTACCACCCTTCTCCTCACGCACGGAGTCAGTGTAGGCAATAGAAAGGCAACGCTTCAGGAAGTCAAGTTCGAGGTCGCTCTGCGGGCTAAAGGGAACATCTGCTGTATAATAGATGCCGACGTTAGCCAACGGAGTAGCCTGCTGCTTGGTGAACTTAACGGTCTGCTCACCATCTATCACACGTGCCACGTTGTCCCAATTGGTCTGCTCATGACGGTTTGTTGAAGGTAAGGTGGCAAGATACTGACAAAGCAACGGGCGCAACTGGTCAAACGAGACATTGCCGACGATGACGGTGGTAAAATTGGAGGCATCAGAGAAACGCTCCTTATAGATCTGGAAAATGCGGTCGTAGTCAGCCTTTTCGATGACAGCCTGCGTGACGGGCTCCATACGCGGGTGGTGTCCGTAGAGCACGGCCCTGATGGAATCGTTATAGTCAACACGGGGAGAAGCATTGCGGTTGCTGAGGAACGAATGCGTACGATTGTAGAGGCTGCGGAAGGCTGTGGTGTCACGACGGGGCTGAGTAAAATAGAGATAGGTCAGTTCGAACATCGTCTTGATATCCTTGACAGATCCCCCGCCGCTGATGCTCTGGCTGCGCGAACCCACTGAGGGTGAAACACTGATACCTTTTCCAGTCAGCATCTTGCGCAGCGTAGTGGCATCAAATGCCCCCACACCGGCTTCGGTAATAGCGCTCGAGATGAGTGAGAAATTGGGAATGTCTGCATCCGGATAAAGAGACGTACCTCCATCTGCCTTCATCGTCATCTGCACCTGATCGGCGGTGAAGTTGGTGGTACGGGCATAGACTTTCATTCCGTTGGAAAGTACAAACTCGGTAAAGCCGTGCTTATAGGGTTTCTCACTGGTAATCTTACCCGGCGCGGGCAACTGGCTGATCAGTTCCTTGGCGAGTTGCTTCTCCTGATAAGGTTCGTAAGTCTGTTGCTGAGCAGCGAGCACAGTCTGTTCAAGCTCGGCCTCGGTGGGCAGCTGCACGCCTTCCTTATCAGGGGCATAGAGCACGCACACCTGATTCTTGTCGGTAATGAGTTCGCGAACAGCACGGTTCACCTCGTCAAGAGTCACTTCCTTATCGAGTTTCTGGATATTCTTCAAGTCGAATTCCTCAGAAGTGAGGGGCTCTGCATTGAGAAAATGCTGCACACACTGATTGACGAAGTAGCTGTTGCGGCGCTCGTTACGCTCCTTAAAGCGACGTTCTGCAGCCGTCAGCTGGATTTTCTTCGCACGGTTCAATTCCTCCAGCGTGAAGCCATGCTGGCGGGCACGCTCAGCAGCAGCCACGGCAGCCTTCAGACCACCCAATATCTGGTCCTGCTTGCAACTGACGGATATGGAGAAAGCCTCCTTTGTACGACTGACAAAGAATGTAGAGGCATGTCCCGATCCACTCATGAATGGCGGATTCGCCTGCTCACGGATCTCACCCATCCTGCTATTGAACATATAGCTGATAAGATCGTCGATATAGCCATCCCGGAGGTATTTCTCCGTATTCTTCTCATGGTCAGGCGCTGCGTCACGCTTCATGTAGAGATGACACAGCGCAATAGGCTGTTCCTTGTCCTTCTGTACGTTGACGATCATCTTGTCATTATCGGGCACAGGGTAGTAGATACGTTCTGCCGGATTGACAGCCTTGGGAATCTGGGAGAAGAGAGCCTTCACTTTCTGTTCCACTTGATTCACATCTATATCACCTACAACGACTATCGCCTGCAGGTCGGGACGATACCATTTCTGGTAATAGTCGCGCAGATCCTGATAGGGGAAGTTATCAACAATATCCATCGATCCGATGGGCAGACAGTCTTCATACTTCGACCCCTTGTAGATGACGGGCATGGCATCCTCCATCAGTCGCTGCATAGCCATTCCGGCCCGACGGGTGCGCCATTCCTCGTGGATCACGCCACGTTCCTTATCGATTTCCTTGTCTTCTAAAAGAATGTAATGGCTCCAATCGTTGAGCACCAACAGACAGGAATCCAGGATGCCCTCACGCTTCAGCGGGGCAGAGCCAATATGATAGACCGTCTGGTCAACTGAGGTATAGGCATTCAGGTTTGCACCAAACTTCACGCCGATGGATTCGCACCAAGGCACGATACCCAACTGGCCGTCCTTGCCGGAGAAGTGCTTGGTGCCATTGAATGCCATGTGCTCCAAGAAGTGGGCAAGACCACGCTGGCGCGGCTCTTCCAGGATAGAACCGACACGCTGGGCAATATAGAAATCGGCCAAACCTTTTTCCTTGGCATTGTGGCGCAGGTAGTAGGTCAGACCATTGTCGAGTTTGCCGATTCTGACCGATGGATCATAAGGCAGCTGTGCTGTCACCGATAGAGGCAACAGCACAAAGGCTAAAATGGATAATATGTTACGCTTCATACGCTACATGATTAATCTGTCAATTTCACTTCATCATCGAGGGTTTCACCTCGGCATTGAAGTCGTTGGTGGAATTGTTGGTGTCAACATACTTGCCGTTGGCATCCTGCTTGCGGATAACAGCTTTGTTGTAACGCTCGGGATCCTTGTCCACCTTACCGCAATAAGTCCATCCGGCATCAAGGGCCGAAGAAGTCACGATCCACTGGAACACTGATTCCACGCTCAAGTTGACGGCATCAAGAATCCACCCATTGGGCACACGGTAAGTATCCGTTGACATGGGGAACGAGTACTCGGCAAATGTGAAGGTGTACTCGGCCGTATAGGCATAGTCCTTCAGCCAGGTGTCCTTGTCGGTCTTCATCTTGGCAATGGCATAACTCTTGAAGCCACGGTTGTGGAAACCGGTTACTGTTGCAGAATAAGTGTACCAACGGTCAAGGTTTTTGGCAGCACCATCTACATCTGTGTAGTTAGGATTCGAAGACTCATCGTAGAACTCAAAGTCGGCACCGCTGAGATCGAAACTATTGGAATTGTTATCTGTGTGGTTGATGGCATTAACAGCTATCAGAAGACTCTTGCCGGGAGCCACGGGAACAGACGTACCGCTGCCGGGAATCATGAACACGAAGTTCACTGAGAAGTCGGTACTCATCTTGTCGGGGGTGTAGTCCTGCTTGTCGTTTGTCAGGAACTCAGACTGAAGTATGGCAATACTGTCGGCATAGAGCGTTACGTCGGAGTTGTTGGTAATGACCATATATTGGTCGTTGGCATACTGCTTGTTCTCAGGAGTGGTAGTACCCGTGAAGAAAATCTCGCTGATTACGAAACCGCCCTCAGCCTGGAAAGAGTTGACAGCCAGTTTCAAGGTATTGGCTTTCTCTGTCAGGGTGACATTGGAGTTGGAAACCTCGAAATCGGTAGTACCGGCAATACCGTCTTTCAGGAAAGAGATAGCGCCCTTGGCTGCAATGTTGTAGCTGCCTTCCTCGATTTCAGGGATGGTGATGACGTAGTTGTTGCCGTCCTTCACCGGGGTTGGCAGTATGACGGCCTTACCCGACTGTACGTTGGTGGCTGTACCCTCAAAACTATTCAGCACCACGTCGGTGACATTGATCGGCATCTCCAAGGTTACCGTTCCGTTCTTCACGATAATGGGATCATCATCGCTGCTGCAGGCAACGAACGAAATGCTCATCGCTGCAAGCATCATCATGCTTAGGAAAAAGTTCTTTTTCATTGTCATTTACTTGTTTGTTTATTAATAATTGTGTTATTTATAATCTTCAGAAAGTGATACCTAAAGCCAGATGCGCCTGCGTCTGGTGCTCCCCTACAGAACAGGCCGTATAGCCACCTGCCAATTCTGCAAAGAGGCCGATACTCTTCAACTGATAGTCGCCTCGCACACGTGCCGACAGGCTGGTATAGCCGGCTTTGGCATACTCATACTGATGGTTCATCTTGGCTGCAAAGGCGCTGCTCATATTTGCAAAAGGCATCACCAATTCATCATTGACACCTGCCTGATAGGAAGCCTTGGCTCCGCACGTCAGCAGCAGACGTTCGGCGGGCGTCCAGAACAACTGCCCCTCCAAGCGCCCATAAAGATGCGACACATTCAGTTTCCGCTCAGGATATACATATTCTTGTTGGTCACTCTGATACCCGAAAGCGGCTGTAGCCTGCCACCGACGAGTGCCATAGAGAGCCGTGAACGAGGCGTTGAGACGGTCGTTCTTATACATTGTGAGCACGCCCAACTCCGGAAAGGCCGTAGATGCCGAGGTTCCGATGATGCGTTCGTCTCCTGAACGTTTTTCATAATCGAAGGTGGCATAGAGAGCCATTTGTCTGTCGCCTTTCTTTTTCCAGCCGACAATAGAATTCACCCCATGGCTGTAAAGGTCTGTCAAGGGCAATGTATAGTTCTCGATAATCTGACGGTGATAACGATGCTCGTTCAGATCCAGGTGGACATAGAAGCCGCGCTCATTGACCGGTTCCGCATCAAGCAGCAAACGGGCACCTCCACCTTCATAATGCAGACGGCGCTTGTCGCCGGAGAAACGGGCATACTCTGTTCCGAGTCCTGTCATCTGGTATTCCGGACTGACGCCCAGCTCACGATAGAAATCCACGCTATTGCTTTGTTTATAGACGTTGCCCTCAATAGCCGCCGACCAAGAATAGCCCAAGGCCTCATAGCCTGCTCCAAGACGTATGGTCAGTTCATTCACAATACCCCTCATTCGGGGGTCAATGTCGCGGTATTCATGGTCTGCGCGGAACAGCATTTCTGCTCCCAGAAGCCAATGCTTCAGCTGGGTGGCGTAGCCTCCCTCGAACACATAGCGCTCGCAATCCGTGTCTCCACCGACGCTGTCAGCAAGGATATGTGGCTGCAAAAGATCATAGTCAGAGGTAGAGTTCCAACAGATGTCGTAATGCTTTCCGTTCATATAAGAGGCGTGTCCCCATACCGCAGTTCGGTCTGATAGCCGAATGTAGGTATCAGCATGGGCAGCAGGCAATAGGAATCCTTTTCCTTTCTCCTGAACGAAGGCCTCGCTCTGCTGCTGCCAGTCGGCTTCTGCATACAGTTGTGTCAACGACGACTTAAACGCCTTCCCGTGCAAGGCGGGATTCTGCCAGGCGGGCTGTCTGACGGTATTCCACAGCGTGTTGAACTCCACAAGGGTAGAGTCAGCAGATGCTGCATACAGATGGATGGTCAGCATCAGGAACAATAGTGCGGTAGTATGTCGTCTGTTCATCACTCCAAGAATATGATAGGCAGTAAAGCCTGGTTATAACCTGTGGCCGAGAGATTGATATAGTCACTATGGGCACGCATGTGCTTCGTATATGTCCGACCGTCCTGATCGCAATAGCGCACCAGTCCTTCCACATCCACGCTGTAACTACTGCGAATCAGTTGCAAGCGGATGGTGGACACATCAAAGTCTGAGGTGGTGACGACTTGCTTGGAGTTAAGGTTGGTGATACGTGCCGTACCCTGCACCTGCTCTATAGTTTGTCCGTCACCGGCTGTCAGGACGATATCTGCCTGGGTGAAGATGTCATCTTCATCCTTATGGCAGGACATCAGTGCCATGACACCTATTATAATATATAAGAGCTTCTTCATAATTTCACATTCATTTCCAGTCCGAAATAGGCCGTCACATGACGGTGGATGGTGACGCCGTTACTCTCATAGTCAGGGGTATAGTCCCATATCTTGTTGCAGAACATCGCTACATTGAGGCGGTCCTTCAGCAGTTTCTTCGTCACCTTGAAGTTCAGGTTCATCGACATGGGCACGCGTTGTTTCTCGATGAGCGTATTTGAGTTCTTACGCACCAGCCAGCGCAGGTAGGTATCTTCTTCATCGCCTGCCTGCCAGTCGCGGACAGTGCCATCAGGAGCGATATACTGATCGGGATAGATGCTGACTGGATCACGCTGCTGGGTAGTGAACCACAGGAACTGTGCTGAGATAGAGAATCCTAACTTCAGCTTCGGTACGTCGGTATCGAGGGTGAAGTTGGTATTCATACGCTCATAAACCGAACCCTCATCGTCCTGATAGAGTCCTACGTATTGTATCTGCTCTCCGTCAATCACCTGAGTGGGCCGATAGGTCTCCATCTGTGAATTACGGTAAGTCGTACGGAAATAGGCTCCGTTGACAGTCAGACGGGTGAGGATAACGGGGAAGCGCTTCGTCCCCAGGGTATATTCCACTCCCTGCTTCAGTGTCTGGCTTCCGTTGGTGTACATACCCAGTCCGAGAAGTTCTTGTTTCTCCACATAAGGAAGCGCGGCAAGATCGGGCTGTGCGGTCAAGGTGGCGGCATCTATTCCCGAGGTGTCATATTTCTTATAGGTATAGGGGGCGTAGCTGGCCTGTGAGCGGAATCCCGAAGTCATATTCTCACGGAAATAGGTGACAGACAACCGATGGCCTCCTGCATAGATATCCGCGGAAATCTCCCATTTCTTATTACGGGCCGGCTTCAGCAGCGGATTACTGGTATCACGGATGTATGTCATCAGGTTGATGCGGCGGTAATCGGGATTATCATGGTAGTAGTTCAACTGTACAAGGTCCAGATACACCTTGTCAGGAAACAGTTGCTCCATGGTAGGGTTCTTGGTATGCATGCCCCATCCTGTAGAAAAGCGCACGAAAGTGGGTTGCTGAAAGACAGTGAATTTCGGGAAAGTCCATCCGACATTGAATCGGGGATCGAAATAGACTGTTCCGTGCATCTCGTAACCGGAAGGCAGATTCAGCATGCGCTGTCCGCGGACACCGCCTACCATCTCCACGAAACCGCCCCACAGCGGCAGTTTCAGATTCTCCTCAGCATAGAATGATAAAGTACGGTTGGCGGGAATATCCGACAACTTACGCTGACGGGCCGACATCCCGGGATAAAGGGGAAGTGTGGGATCGAACACCTGACCGTCACCGTAGTTCTTATCCAGATTCCAGTCAATACCTACAAGCAAAGCGTTTGCCAGCAGTCGGCTGGGTATCTGCAGACGGGCGTTGGCTTTCAGAAACAGATTCAGGGGTTTACCGTCCACACTATGGGAGGCAACATATTTATAAGGCAATATAATAGCATCGCTCTCACCTTCTTCCCTGGTGGTAGCTGCAATCTGCATCCGTTGCAGTTGCACGAGGCGAGTTCTGTCTATCAGGTCATGCTCATAGAATCCTGAAGCAGTCAGGTCGATACTCTTCAGCCATGTTTGACGTTTCATCTTCAGGCTGAGCGAAGTGAGCAGGGCCAGGCGGTTATAGCTTGACTTGTAGGAGTCCTCGCCATGATTGTTCAGGTCAGGATCCTCTTTGTCATTGTCAAACGAACCCGTATAGTCAACATTGGTCGTGAAGGCCGTGGTATAGGCAGCTCGCTCCCAGGTCTTGTTCAGACGGGCTGAGAGCGTCACGCGCTTATAGTTTTCCAGGCGATTGCGAGGGTCTGCCTTGGCATTCAGATAGTCGGCACTGAGATTCAGGCTCAGGCGTCGTTCGTTCCATTCCAGTCCTTTGGCCACATAGAAGAGTTTCGAATTCATGTCCGACTTCAGACGGAAGTTGAGGTCATGTCCACCTTTCCTACGCTCTATCTTGATGAGTCCGCTGGTCAGGTCGCCATACTCCACGGAAGGAATACCGCGTATCACCTCCACACTCTGTATTTCATCCGTAGAGATACTACGCATATCCACGCCGGCATTGGTAAAATCACGGCTGGTGGCCTGTGTCTCCCATGCTCCGCTGAGATACTGCATATTGGCATTCGTCGAAATAGGAGCTCCGTCCATGACGAAGCGTGTTCCCAGTGACGATGTGGCATAGTTGCCGCCACTCGATGCAGCTTCACGCAGGTTGATGGTATTGGGGGCTGTCAGTGAAGGTGTTTGGGCACGGCCACCGGGCAACAGTTCCAGCAAATCGGAAAAACTGGAAGGCTGCAAATGCTCCATGGCGTGTTTTTCTATCTTTGATGCCGTGGCAAGACCGCGACTCTCCTGTGCCGTCACTACGATTTCGCCCACTCGGCTCAGCTCTGTCTGCATCAGATAGCGGCCATCCTTTGTCGGAGCTGTCACCAAAGGCTTATAGCCCACGTAAGTAATACGCAGGCTTACATAATGATTATTAGGTATATGGAATCTTCCATCGGCATTCGTCACAGCAAGAGGCTTGCCTTTTGCGCCGTCAGAGACCGTCGCCCCTATGATAGGTTCCAAGGTCTCGCGATCAAGCACCAGTCCGTCCAGAATCCTCTGGGCATCAGCCACTTGCGCCAATAACAAAACGAATGATAACAAAAAGAGTCGTTGTATCTTCATCTACATTTCTAATGTGATGCAAAGATACAACGACCCCGTTGTTCTGACAATACCGATTTATAGGTATTTTATTTACGTTATTTCTACAATTTAAGCCTTATTTAAAGCAAGGAAGGTCTTTCTTCTCTATCAAGTACTCACCAATCTGCACGGCATTCAGCGCTGCACCCTTGCGAATCTGGTCGCCACTGAGCCAGAAGGTCAGACCGTTCTCATCGCTGATATCCTTGCGCACGCGGCCTACATATACATCATCGTGACCGGCAGTCTTAAGGGGCATCGGGTAAACGAGGTTGGAAGGATCATCCTTCAGCGTCACTCCGGGAGCAGCGGCCAATGCCTGCTGGGCTTCTTCCACGCTGATGGGACGCTCCGTCTCAATCCAAACGCTTTCGGAATGGCTGCGAAGCGAAGACACACGCACACACATAGCCGAGCACTTGGCATCGGTATGCATAATCTTCTGCGTCTCGTTATACATCTTCATCTCTTCCTTGGTATAGCCGTTGGGCTGGAAGACGTCAATCTGCGGAATCACATTGTAAGCCAACTGATGGGCAAACTTCTTCACGGTCTTCACCTCGCCCTCTTCTACCATTTCCTTATACTGCTGTTGCAGTTCAGCCATGGCTGCGGCTCCGGCACCCGAAGCACTTTGGTAACTGGCCACGTGGATGCGCTTGATATGGCTCAGCTGTTCCAGCGGCTGCAGGCAAACCACCATCATAATGGTCGTACAGTTAGGATTGGCAATGATACCGCGAGGGCGATTCAAGGCATCAGCCGCATTGCACTCGGGCACCACGAGGGGCACATCGTCGTCCATACGGAAAGCACTGGAGTTGTCAATCATCACGGCTCCGTATTTCGTGATGTCGGCAGCAAATTCCTTGCTCGTACCGGCACCGGCGGAAGTGAAAGCGATATCCACACCCTTGAAGTCGTCGTTGTGCTGAAGCAGTTTCACTTCAATTTCCTTTCCCTTGAAGGTATATTTCTTTCCGGCAGAACGCTCGCTGCCAAACAATACCAACTCGTCCATCGGGAAATTTCTCTCATCGAGGATACGCAGGAACTCCTGTCCCACAGCACCACTTGCACCAACAATTGCTACTTTCATTGTCTTTTGTCTTCTAATTTTATAATTCGCGGTGCAAAAGTACAACTTTTCGGCGTATTTATTGCAAGATTGACAGAAAAAGTTGTAATTTTGCACTCAAAAGGTGATAAATCATGTTCAATCTCGGTGCATACTTTCCCATTACCGACCCTACATGGATTTTCTTCATCGTGCTATGCATCATCTTGTTAGCGCCGATGATCATGAGCAAGTTGCGCATTCCGCACATCATCGGAATGGTGCTCGCCGGTATCATCGTGGGACAATACGGACTGAACATTCTGGAGCGCGACGCTTCCTTTGAGATTTTCGGACAGGTAGGCCTCTATTTTATCATGTTCCTCGCCGGATTGGAGATGGACATTGAAGGCACGCGCAAGCATCTCCACAAGATGATTGTCTTCGGACTGCTCACCTTCCTCGTACCTTTTATAATGGTATATGTGGCAGGAATCCACCTGCTCCACTACAGCAAGGAGGCCACGCTCCTACTCTGCTGTATCCTTTCATCCAACACGCTGATAGCCTATCCCATCGTCACGAAATACGGCTTGCAGCGCCATCGGGCCGTCACGCTCTCCGTGGGAGCCTCGATGATTGCCCTGACGATGGCCCTTATCAGCCTTTCGTTTATTGTGGGAGCAGTCCATGCACAGCAGGTGCCGGGCGGATCGCCATCGGTTTTCGCCACGTTTTTCCTGCCGCTGCTCAAACTGGGACTCTATCTGACGGGTATGATCTTCATCATCCCACGGATGACACGCTGGTTCCTGCAGCGTTACAGCGATGCCGTCACGCAGTTTATCTTCGTTCTTTCCATCTTGTTCCTGAGTGCTTCCATCACGTCGTTCATTGGACTCGAAGGCGTGCTTGGAGCCTTCTTTGCCGGTCTCACGCTCAACCGCTACATCCCACGCGTATCCCCACTGATGGGGCGTCTGGAGTTTATCGGCAACGCCATCTTCATTCCCTATTTCCTGATAGGCGTGGGTATGCTCATCAATATCGGCGTGCTCTTTGAGGGATGGCATACGGCCTACGTGGTCATCGTCATGGTCGTGATGGGAACAGTCGGAAAGATGGTAGCCGGCTATCTGGCCAGCATCGGCTTCCGCATGCCTGTGTCTTACGGCCACATGATGTTCGGCCTGACTTCCGCCCATGCTGCGGGTTCCATTGCCATCGTGATGGTGGGCATGAAGCTCAGCATCGGCGACGGCAACTATCTGGTGGATGCGGATATGCTCAACGGTGTGGTGATGATGATTCTCTTCACATGCGTCATCTCGTCGCTGGTCACGGAGTTTTCTGCCCAGAAAATCGTACTCGAAGACAACATCATCAACGATGAAGACAAAACGGGCGACGACGAAAAGATGCTGCTGCCCCTGAAATATCATGGTAATAGCAAGATGCTGGTCAATCTGGCCATCATGATGCGCAACGAGCGTCTGAACCGCGGCATTATCGGACTGAACGTGGTTCTCGACGATGAGAACGTGATAAAGAACCAAGCCCTGGGCCGCCAGTTGCTCGAACAAGCCACGAAAGCTGCGGCCGATGCCAATGTCAGGATGCAGACGCAGAGCCGTATAGCCACGAATATCGCCAACGGCATCATGCACGCCTTCAAGGAATATGAGGCCAGCGAAATCATCATCGGGCTCCATGAGCCCAAGAACGAGAAGGATTCGTTCTGGGGAATCTTCACCGAGAATCTCTTCACCGAGCTCAACCGCCAGATTATCATTGCCAAAGTAGTGCAACCGCTCAATACCATCCGCCGCATACAGGTAGCCGTACCTTCAAGGGCGGAGTTCGAGCCGGGCTTCCACCGATGGATTGACCGTCTGGCCCGGATGGCGGGCAATCTGGAATGCCGCATTCAGTTCCATGGCCGGCAGGACACGCTGGCACTCATCAACCAGCACATCCAGAACCAGCACGCTGATATCCGGGTGGATTACAATGCCATGCTTCACTGGAATCAGTTGCCGGAACTGGCTCAGACCATCAACGACGATCATCTCTTCGTAGTCATCACGGCCCGTAAGGGAACGGTGAGTTACAAGAGTGCCTTTGAGAAACTGCCTGCCGAGCTGCAGCGTTTCTATCAGCGTCAGAATCTGATGATCATCTTCCCCGACCAATACGGAGAGCCCATGAACGTGATGAGTTTCACCGCTCCACAGAAGCGTGAGGAAACCAGTGCCTACGCCCTCCTCCGCGAATGGTGGAAAAAACGCAATAATCATCACACGGAATAGAACAATTATAGAAAATGATACACATAAAGGATATAACGAAGAGCTTCGGCTCATTACAAGTATTGAAAGGCATTTCGCTCGACATTGAGAAAGGCGAAGTAGTCAGCATCGTCGGCCCATCGGGAGCCGGCAAAACCACCCTGTTGCAAATCATCGGCACACTCGATAAACCCGACAGCGGTTCAGTAAGTGTCGATTCTATCGACACCACCACCCTCTCCCAGAAGGCCCTCTCCGATTTCCGCAACCAGCATATCGGATTCGTCTTCCAGTTCCACCAGTTGCTTCCCGAGTTCACGGCCCTGGAAAACGTGATGATTCCAGCCTTTATCGCAGGCAAGAGTCACAGCGAGGCCAAGCAGCGCGCTGAGGAATTGCTGGCATTTATGGGACTCACCGACCGCGCCCACCACAAGCCAGCCGAACTTTCTGGCGGTGAAAAGCAGCGCGTGGCCGTGGCTCGCGCCTTGGTAAACAATCCTGCCGTCATTCTGGCCGATGAACCGTCGGGCAGTCTCGACTCCAAAAACAAGACCGAACTTCATCAGCTTTTCTTCGACCTGCGCGACAAATTCGGGCAGACTTTCGTCATCGTCACCCACGATGAGGAACTGGCTTCCATCACCGACCGCACCATCCATCTGAAAGACGGAATCATCGTCACGCCGGAAGAAACGCAAGAAGAGAAAGGCAACGAATCTTCGGAAGAAATAGAAGGACAAAACAGCGAGAGTACAAACTAATTTAGTTTGTTCCGCTTCCAGACTTTGGAAGCCTTGCTTCTAATGATTGCTTGAAGTACAAACTAATTTACTTTGTACCCGAAGCCAACAACAGATCATCTGTAAATGATTAACGGCTGCAACCCCACGGAGGATTGCAGCCGTTACTATTGATGATGTATTGCCTGTTTACTCAGCAATACAGATAGACACACGGTTCAGGTCGTTCTCCTCGAACGGCTGCACCTTGTCGCCGTAAGAATCGTAGGTAATACGGTTCTCGGCAATGCCGTAGTCCTTCTTCAGGGTGTTCACCACCACGTCAGCACGCTGGGCAGCCAGACGGGCGTTGATGCGCTCGTTACCCGTACCCTTGTCAGCATAGCCGCTTACTACGACCTTAGCCTCGGGATACTTGTTCAGGTACTCAGCAATCTCCTTCACCTTCTGCATCTCAGCATCGGTGATCACGGTAGAGTTGATGGTGAAGAACACATCGCGGCGGATCTGCTCCTTCTTCGGGATAACGGGATCCTGTACATACTTGTAGATGGTGTCATACACAACTACGTCGCGATACACGTCCTTGGTCTCAGTGAGCTTGGTCTTACCAAGGTTGATGCGCAGACCAGCCAGTGCGTTGAAGTACCAGTCGGGGTTGTCACCGTACTTAGAGTTGTACTTGTCGCCGAGGATGTTGGCGTTACCTTCGAGCAGCAGGCTCACGGCGTCGCTCAGACGGAAACCAAGCTGCAGACCGCCACGGCCGAACGGACGAACCTTCGTACCGTCCCAGATGTACTGCAGGTTGTAGTTGTCGAGCTGCTTCACGTTGGCAGCAATGGCATTAGCCTCGTCGTTCTTCCAAGCGATGTTGGCACCACCACCTACGAACAGCACTACAGAAAGGAAGCGGTCGGGGTTCCAACCACCAAAGGCATTGGTCAGGTCGAACATCAAGTCGAGGCCGGGAGCCACGTAGTTCCACTTGTAAACATTGGTGTAAGGAGCAGAACCAGGAGTAGCGCAGAATCCGTTCCAGCCACCCTTACTCTGCCAGCCGTTAGCCTGGATGCGGGCAGCAAACCAAGGATTGAACTGGTAGCCGATACCGAGCTGTACGTTCGGAGAAATCAGGTCCTTGAACTTGGCCTCACCGAGTGTGTACTGGGCACCGCCCTGTAGCGTGATGAAAGCATGACTCTTAAACTTCGTGGTCACGTCCTGGTGATCCAACTCTTGCACAGTGCGCTGGTCAACACGGTCAACCACCTTCTTGGTCTGTGCAGTGGCGCTCAGACTCGCGAATGCCAGAGCAGCCACTAAATACGTCTTTAAACTTCTCATAATTTTAAATATTTAAAATGAATAATATATTTATAGTTCAATATCATTTCGATCTTACTGGGCGGATCACAGCACCGTAATATCTATAGAATTTATTCGGCTGGGAATCCTGCGGGTCCGTATTGATATCCAGATTATAGCAATAAGCATATGCATGAGGCATGGGGTCAGCCGTCGGAAGCGTATAGAGCGTTCCTGCCCAGTAGCGCGCTTTAGTCTCGGCATAAGCCGGCTCCGTACTTGTAGATGAATAATACCCCGTCATCGGCAGATAGATATACTTTCCTGAAGGGCCAGTCACTTTGTAACAATTCACGCCGCTGACTGTGGTTTTCTCCCACTTACATTGTTCGTTGAGTTCCTGAAAATCATAATAGGTAGGCATGTGCCATTTACCACCCCACGCTTTCGTTACGGCATCATAGCCCGTATTGCTGATTACGCTGCCGATGTCCTCAAACGCATCTGATGTGGCATCGTAATAATCATAGTCTGTTTTTGCAAAACTGGTATTGGCCGTCGTCTCACCCCATGCATAAAACTTGCCGCTGGCCGTATTCTTCGTAGCACCCAGATTCACCGAAGACCACAAAGAACTCAAGCCCAGATCCACTGCATATTTGTCGTAGGCATTAGTAGATGTATCGCCGCCGGAACTTGAACCTTCATCACCAGTATAGACTGGACGGATCAGCATGTGGGTAGCCTTATTGGTGTTGGCTACCATACCATACTGCGTCTTGCTGTATATGGCTAATTCATAAGGATGTAGTTGAGTGTCTGACTCACCAGTCCAATACATGGCGTAGTTGTCATAATAGACCTTATTATTATATTCGTATCCGCCTTTAGGAAGGAAGATAGACTGTCCGTTGCAAGTCAGCGTATAACCGGCCACACCATTCTTCGTCGTGGCGGTTATCGTGGACTTTTCCATCAGTTCTTCCACTTCTGCCTTGGTCGGCAAGCGCCATCCTTTACCCCAGTTAGCGGTGGCAATATCGTAAGAAGTACCGCAGATAGAGGTTTTCGTATAGCCATTAGCATAGTCGGAACTGGTCCATGACCGCATATCGCCTGTAGAATCACCCCATCCGTAATAACCGCCTATCTCATCTTCACCGCTGGCGCCCATGTTCCACTTAGCCCATTTCACGCTCAAGCCCAGATCTACGATATCTGCTACGGGGAACCTCGCTACAGTATTGATGCTGAACACATCACTTTCCACATAGTTACCCTCCGTCACGGCGTAGGCCTTGAAATAATAGATGGTGTTAGATTCCAGGCCAGCCACGGTGATGGTAGTATTCTCGTTGGGCACGCCCGTCTTGTTCACGCGGTTATTACCCTGGACGTTCAGCGCGCTCTCCGAAGTAGCATAAGCCACACCGTAGTCGGTAACATACGACAGCGTGCCGGTGAAACTAAGGGGCAGTGAAATGCTCTCAATACCCTGTGATACACCGTTCCTTACGATTTCTACCTCCACTTTCTGCTTGTAGTCGCCATAAACCGGACGGATAGCCATACCCAGATAGCGCTCCATCTCTGTCAAAGAAGGAGTACTCTCATTGATGCCCAGCAACTGGGCATTGCTATTATTGGTAGCCAGCATACCTGACCAGTAGTATCCAGCTTCAGGTTCACTGGTGTCATTGCCGGTACGCACACCGGTCACGGGCAAGAAGATACAGTTTTCGTTTGTGCGGGATTTCACCAGATAGCCTTTCACGCCATCCTGCTCGGTCCATTCCCAGTCACACTGCGTCATGAGTTCAGTGATTTCACCGTCGGTAGGCATGCGCCATTTGTCTTCCCACATCACCTTGGCCAAGTCGTAACTCGTGTTCACGATATGACCGTCAGGAGTCAGCGTGGGATAATACTTCAGGTCGGTAGAGTGGTTCTGGGCCGTCACATCGCCCCATCCCACCAGGAATCCAGCTTCCGAAGCGCTGGTAGCACCTATATTAAAAGGTGCCCACTGCACGCTCAGTCCCAAATCGACTGCAGCTTCAGGTGCAGCAGACTCCACCGTGCTCTCGGCAGTGCCGAAGGTAATCTTTTCAACTTCCCAGACCGGACGCACAATGGTGGAACCGTCTGAGAGATGTATCGTAATCGTACGGATGTCTGCGGCGGGTGCCTTGCGCTGGGCATAGCCTAAGAGAGCCACGCTTACAAACATGAGTATGAGATAGAGTTTCTTCATTTCTTGATAAACTTATAATTCTGTTTAGGTGTTACTACTATATAGGCTCCATGCGGCAGCGAGGCCAGATGGAGAGAAATTTCGTTTCCGGATTGTTCCATGGGAACATTGAAATGCTTGCCGTCCAATGCGCTCACAAAGACACCGTCGGCAGACGCCAATCCAGCAATGCGGATTGTATTGGCATCGATAAAGGAAAATACGAGCGACGAAGCTGCTTCCATCTGAGAGACCGCCGTAGGCAACTCCATCTGGAACGTAAACTCCTCCACGTCGTCGTAACTGAACTGCAGATTTTTGGTAGAAATAGAAATGTAATCAGAAGAGAACGTGATTTCGGGATTCTCATTGAGGTCCACGTAAGTAATCTTGCCGCCCTTCTGCACAATTTTCAAAACACTCTCCTGATTGTCAGCCTTTACAGGCGAGGCAACCAGCAGAATGCACATCAGTAGTGAACATAAAAGACTCGTTCGAGTATTCATGTAGTATGTTTTTATTGATTGGGTATAATTTTACTTTTCAGCACGATCTCCTCGGGGCCTCCCTTGGAGTTGGTGAACAACTTGACGGTAGAATGATGGTCGCCGGGCCTAAACCCGATATAGTTCACATCAATGCCGATAGTCATCTTCTCGCCGCCTTCCAGGGAATCGGCGGGAAGCGTCACCGTCGTACAGTTGCAATCGGTAAATACCGGTTTGAATCGCAGCGTCTTGTCGCCTGTATTCTCACATTCGATGTCAACATGCTTGGTCATTCCATCCATCAGGCGGAAAGTTCCGAAATCAACCTCGTTGGTACTCACCATCAGCATGGCAGGCTCCTTCTTACATCCGCAAAGCAGACAGGCTGAAGCCATCAGGACAAAGGTTAAATTCCTTACCATGCTATTCAGTCTTATAGACATCTTCCACGCCCTCTGCACGATTGTCGCGGATCGTGAGATACCACTTTCCGTTCTTGATGACTGGATTCATGGTCAGCGTGGTCACACCGATACCCTTTTCCAGGTCACCGTTGGGAACCATCAGTACAGAGAAGGCCACTTCGTTGTTCTTGTCGCTATGCAGGATGAAGCTCTTCATCTTACAGCCGTAGTTAGGAATCTGCGACATAGCCTTCTTGTAGTTGGCCTTCTCCTTGTCAGAAAGAGGAAAGACCGAGTCGTTGACCACCTTGTAGAGCATGTTGGCCGTGCGGTCATAGTCCTTGGCGGCAAAACCTGCTACATAGTCTTCCATCAGCTGATTGATACGCATGGTATCCTCGTGGGAATAGTTCATCGAAGCCGGCTTGATAAACTCGCTCTGGCGATTAGGATCTACGGCTTTCTTATTCTTACACGATACCACCAGGCAAAGAGCGAGGATGGCAATGACAATGTTAATCTTATTATACATTTTCGTTAGTTGAGAAAAAGGGGAGGAGTTCTCACCCCTCCCCTTTTGTATAGATTAAAAACTCAGTTCAAATTAGTTAGCCTTAGCGTTGTGGTGAGTTCTGTTCACAGTCACAGTAGCTGTGGTGTAAACATTACCCCAGATGTACTCAACGCGGATAGGAATCTGCAGTTCGAAGGTCTGTACAGTAGAGCTTACGTTCTTGTAAACCAACTGGCCACCATTCTCAGAGCTGTAGATGAAGTCGAGCTGGTTGGTGATGTTGTTGAGCTGCTCCATACCCTTATGGTCGAGGTTAGCCTTCACAGCATCGATAGTGCTCAGAGCCTCACCGTCAGCGAGCTTAACCTCAGCATCGCCTACGAATACGCCCTCGATTCCATAGTAGGTGTAGTATGTTCCACCAGGATTGTCACCCTTCCAAGCATCACGCCAATCCTTGAACTCAACGAGGTCGAGCAGGTTGATGATCTGCATGCCATCGGTAGAAGCATCCTCGATCTCAGCATCCTTGTTCAGAACGTCGATCGGACGGAGGAAGCGTACGTTGAAGGTCTTGTTGCTCAGAGTCAGCTCCTGGCACTCGTTCACAGCCTTCACACCGATGATAGCGGTGAGGGTCTTGTTCAAAACGGCGTCGTTCTTAGCGTTGAACTCGCTGTGAGAAGCATAGTTCAGCAGAGCCTCAGCAGCAGTACCGTGCTTGTAAACAACCATGGTGTAGTCAGCCTCGTCCTTCTGACCAGCCTTAGACTCGTCAATCAGCTTGAGCTCGGCAATCACCTCAGGCAGCTTGGTGCCAGTCTTAGCCAGCAGCTGCTTGCCATCAGCAGATACGCTCAGGGTGTACTCCTTACCGTCGTTACCCATGAACTTCTTACCATCATTTGACTTATCGAATACGAGTGTGTAAATCCAGTCAGCAGCCTTGAAGCCTGCCTGAGTGCTCTTCACCATTTCAGCGATGATCACGTCGTTACCACGGAACTCGGTAGAGAAGAGGTTGGTCAGAGAGTCAGCATCAGCGCGGAGCTCATCCTCAACAGCGGGAACGTTGGTGTGGAGTTCGTATGTCACGTCGTCCTTCGTAACGTCAGCCTTGTCAGCAGAGTTCTTCACGTACCAGTACTTTTCAGTCTTGTGGTTAGCCCAGTCGATAGTAGCACTGTACTGAGGCATTGGCTTGAAGGTCACGTCAGTCTTGAATACTACATAGATGTCGCTATAGCCAGCGGTGTTAGGCTCATACTTGTAAGCGCGCTCAACAGTGAAGGTCTTCTCCTTCTTCTTGTCTGTCCACTGAGAATAGAGGTTCTGAATGTCATCAGAAGTGAGTTCATAGATCAGAGTACTTGACTGAGTGTGAGTCTCAGGATCGGTCAGGTCAGGAGTATTGGTCAGAGTACCAATGATTTCGTCCTCTTCGCACTCTACCCACTTACCATCCTTCTTGATGAACTGAGTGTATTCGTCATTAGCTCCAACGGGCTCTTCCTCATAGATGTTCTCGAAGTCCTCACGAGCCATGTTCACGAGCTTGTAGAGGTCATACTCGGTCTGGAACCAAGTAGTCTTGTAAACCTGATAGCCATCAGCCTGGAATTTGCACTCATCGAGGTAGCTGCCATCATTGCCGTCGTAAGTAACTTCCTTATACTCATAAGGTACTTCAGTGCCCTTACGTGTGATCTTGATACGGATGTAACCATAGTCGAGCACCTTGCCATACTTGTCAAGCAGAGATACGCGAACAACAGGAGTACGACCAACGGTCTGGAGACCCTGCTCAGCACCATAAGCCTGTGCCTTACCAGTGCCTTGCTCAACCATCTGAGGACGGAAGGTGTAACCATCTTCGGGGTTGATTGCAGCGTGTGCAGACTCAGAAGTTTCGTTGCTACCAATCCAGAGACCGGTGAGTTCGAACTTGTAGGTCAGACCATATTCAGCCATCTTGTCGGCAGGAACCACTTCGTGCATGCCAGAGATATTGTCCCAGTGAGTCTCCACGAGCTTGCGGAGGTCGAGGGTCTCGTCGTAGTTACAGGTATCCTGAGGAGCGAAGAAAGCAGCCTCGTGTACGGTAGCCATCAGGTGGAGGCTATCGTTAGCCTGTACGCTTTCGTTAGCATTCTTGGCGGGAGTCAGAGAGCAGTCGCCACAGTGGATGTTCTCAACACCAGTGAAAGGAATAGGATTCTCCTTGGTAGAGAGCTTGTGAGACAGACGGATGTTGCTGTAGATGTCAGCATACAGCGTAGCATAGTCAGAAGTAATGATGGTATCCTTCTCAGAACCGTCACCGTTCAGGTAAGCCTGAGTAGCGAAGATAGTAACCATGGGCTTCTCAGCAGTAGCAGGAGTCTCAGCAGTAGCCTGATCGGGGTTCAGGACGCCAGCGAACTGGCTCATAAGACCCTTCAGCACGCTCTTAATCTTATCAGGATTCTTCACGTCGAGCTGTACGCTCATCACGCCATCCTTAATCTTATAGATGCTCTTGCCGTCCTTATCCTTCTTGGTAGTGATCTGAGCCTCAGAAGCACGTGTCAGCACGTAGTCCTTATCGGCGTCGATAACCTGTACGTCGTTGATCTGATCGATAATAACGTCAGAGGGGTTCAGGTGATAGTTAGCCCAGAGGTCCATCACGCTGGTGTACTGAGTGCTGTCATAGCGGCCGTCCTTGTGGTCGGTGCGTGCACCGGCGGTCTTCAGAGCGTCGTCAGAAACCTTGTCATCGAACTTCTTATTGCCATACTCATAACCACGAACTTCCTTCTTGTCGTAAGCAGTCTCAGAGAGTGTGTACTGGAAAGCATCGAGATAGTTGAAGCTGGTAGCCTCAATTCCCCAATAGTATGCATCGGGAATGAACACGAGGCTGCGCAGACGCTGCTGGATGAGCACGTTCAGCACATTGATGCTTGCGCTAATCTCGTTGATCTTAGTGTTGATCTTCTTAATATCTTCCCTCAAGCTAGAGATGTCGCCCTTGATAGCAGTGTCGTCATAACCACTCTTCTGAAGCTTTTCAATCTCGTTCTTGAGGTCAGCCAGCTGCTTAGCAACGGTATCGTCGGTAGAACCATACTTGCCAAGGTATTTATTGATGGCATTGATCTGCTGCTGCAGGTCGGCATCAACAGCCTTCCAGCCAGTCTTAGGATCTTCCAAGCTGGCGATACTCTTCAGAGCCTTACCGAGGTCTGTTGAAACAGACTCCAAATTAGCGTAAATCAACTCTACAGCCTCTTTGTAAGTCTTACCAGCCAAATCGTCAGTGAGCTCGCCACCAATAAGTGCATCCAGCTGCTTCTTAGTTACATAGGCATCAGCAATCTTAGCCTCAAGAGCTGAAATGGCTGCATCTCTGTCTTTGATCTCTTTGTTGATTGCATCCGTCAGCTCAGTCTTGGTAGCGTGATTGGCAGCCTCTTTCTTGAGGGTTTCCAATTCACCCTGGGCCGTAGAAAGCTCACCAGTCAGTTTGTCAATCTTGCCCTGCAGGTCTTGCTTAGCCTGCTCAAGAGCAGTCGAATTCTGATTGACTAACGCCTTGAGGTCATTGATGTCGTCATCATAGTCCTTACAAGACGTAATCATACTCGTGGATGCAAACAGGAATGCACCCATGAGCAAAGAAGTTAAAATTTTCTTTTTCATTAGACTAAAAATTAAATTAAACTAATATATATATATTCTTAAATTCTCTCACAATTATGCAATCTCCCGTGGGGAGAATACAGTAATTTTGTGCAAATATACGCTTAATTATTATATTGCGCAAACAATCTCCAATATTTTTTCACAAAAAGCACAAATTTTAACATTTAAGCCACTTCTCGTTTAAAATAAGGGGTTGCGGGCGTTTTATAACCAGAGCATACCAGAGATTTGCACTCGCGCTATATACACCTTATTAATATATACGCGCGCGCGTAAGCATGAATGGGTCATCTCTCATAGGCATCACTGGGTTTAAGGGTTAATGAAATTTTTCTCATAATCATATACGTAGTTTTTTTAAAATCAATGCAAAATTAGTGTTTTCCCATTTATTTTCCAAATTTTTATCAAACTTTTTCGCGCAGAGTCGCTTATTCTTGATAAATAAGGGTAATTTTGCCCAGATTATTCGCACAAAAGCTTACAAAGGGAGCTGAAATGCCTATTCTCAAAGGATTCCGGCATTGCACATTCGCCCCCGGTGTGAGTCTAAACGACAGCATATTCTACTCAATATCGACAATTATACTTCTGTTTAACTTCAAAACTATGATTTATGAATTCTATCAAAATTGAAATCTCAAAGGCTTGGCTGGAATGCCAACCGAGTGACATTGTGATCCGGTTAGGAGGAATGGTGACCAACGGAGGCGGCCATGAAGCCCGCAAGGGCATCACGTTGCAGGAAATGCTCAAGAATCAGGCTGCCTCGCTAAGGCGTGAAGGCCGTGTGCGCACGGCGCAGACATACGAAAGCACGCTGAGCAGTTTCATGAAGTATTATCCTCAAGCGATAACTCCAGAGGAACTCAACGCAGAAATCATCAAGGGCTACGAACGGTGGATGCAGGAAAAGGGATTGTCGCGCAATACCTGTTCGTTCTATATGAGAAGACTGCGTGCCGTGTATCGGCTGGCAGCACTGCAGGGAATGTGCGAGAGCCAGCCTCTGTTTGAACAAGTTTTTACCGGCATGGAACGTACGAAGAAGCGAGCCTTGCCAGCCGATGCCTTGAAAATGCTGCTCAATATTCAGAGCAGCAACCGCCACACGGCTTTCGCCCTGGACATGTTCCGTTTCAGTCTTTTCACGAGGGGGATGTCGTTTGTAGATATGTGCTACCTGCGCAGGAGCGACATCCGAAACGGCGTTCTGACCTATCAACGCAAAAAGACAGGCCAACTGATACGTATCCGATGGGAGCCGCAGCTGGAGGAAATTGTGAACCGATATGCCAGAGAATGCGATGGTTACCTGCTGCCATTGGTCAGAAAAAGCTCAGGCAATGAGTATCAGCAATACAAGCGCAGCCAACACACGCTGAACAACCGGCTGAAGGCCATCGGCAAGAAGCTAAAACTGCCCGATCCGCTCACGATGTACGTTGCCCGCCATTCATGGGCTTCCACTGCCAAACGGATGAATGTACCGCTACAGATAATCAGCGACAGCATGGGGCACACCTCGGAACGCACCACACAAATATATCTAGCACAGATAGACGCAGACATCATAGATGAAACCAACGCTTCGATTATCAACTTTCTGGAGTCAAAGCACAAAAAGTGAAAGATAGACGAATTGCACTTATTTAGAAACGAAGCCTTACAAAAATATCTTAAATACGACTTTATTTCAAGTGCAATCTCCCCACGGGAGAGCGCATAATTGTGATTGAATTTAAGTACAATATATTTTTATAGTTTAATTTAATTTTTAGTCTAATGAAAAAGAAAATTTTAAGTGCATTGCTTTTAGCAGCATTTGGATTTGCTGTTACGAGCACAGTGACGTCTTGTAAGGACTATGATGACGACATCAATAACTTACAGACACAGATTGATGCGCTGACGCCGAAACTGACTGCCCTGCAGACAGATTTGACCAACCAGTTGAATTCTGCTAAGTCAGAATTGCAGACGGCCATCGCAGCGAAGGCTGATGCCAAGACGGTGACTGACCTTGCCGGTAAGGTGGCAACGTTGGAGACCCAGTTGGGAACAGCTAACGATGCCATCAGCAAACTCCGCACTGACGTTAACGGTGCCCTGAAAGACATTGCGACGCTGACAGGTGACTACAAGACACTCCGCGGCGACTTGGACGATGAAGTGAAAGCCCGTGAGGCTCTGGAAGCCAACCTCAAAGTTCAGTTGGCCGCCTTCGAGAAGTATGGCGAAGAAATTAAGAAGTTGCAAGATGCCGACTATCAAGGACAGATCAACACGCTGAAAGGCCAGTATCAGAGCATCAAGGATGCCGACTACCAGAAGCAGATTGACGAACTGAAAGAGAAGGTGAAGAACTTCGCAACCGACGGCACCATCAAAGAACTGCAGGATAAAGTAAAGAAACTGCAAGAGGACATCGCCGGCTTCAACAGCAATCTGGACGCTATGACCGTGCTCGTGCTGCGTCAGCTGAACAGCATCGCACTGGTTCCTGCCCTCTATGTGGATGGTATTGAGGCTATCGAGTTCTTGTCATTGCAATATACTCCAGTGAAGCCTGGAACGAGCGGACTGGTATCTCAGAGCGGTGCTCAGGTGGTTCGCATTGACAACGGTGAGACAGAGGCGACCTATCGCCTGAACCCCGCAACAGTAAAGCGTGAGAGCATCGATGAAGCAAACATGGAGTTCGTGGCTGCTATCGCTGAAACCCGTGCAGCTGCCAATGTCTTGCAGACCTCTCCTGTAATGTTCAATGGTATCAAGTCTTACGAGAACGGCCTGTTGACCGTAAAACTAAAGAAGAACGTTACATCTTCACTGAACCTTTCGAACAACAATATCTACATTGTTGCCCTGAAGACTCCGCGCAAGGCTGACGCTGAAAAGGGCATTGAGGCAGCCGACATCTACTCAGAGAACTCTCGTCTGGTTGAGACGACGATCACCCCACGTATTGCAGCACTGCCTTGGGATGTAAGAAACGCCGCAATGCACCACTACAGCGATTCAACAACTATCTGGGGTTCACGCGTGGACCAGGATGAACTGGTATGCAAGAAGATCAATTACAACGAGACCTTCGACCTGACCGAAATTGTGACTGGCTGCTATAGCCGCAACATCTCTGACACCCAGATTACCAAGGAACAATTGAAGAGTTATGGTCTGGAGTTCCGCTTCGCCATCCCCACGACTACTTATAAGAATGCTGCCGACAACAATACCGATCAGCAGAAGTTTGCCGTGGTTACTCCTGAGGGTGTGATTTCTTCAAAGACTCCCGCCGGTGTTACCGACAACCAGGCTGTAGTAGGCAAAGAGCCTATCGTACGCGTGGAACTTTGGGACGTGGTTAACAACAAACTCGTTGACCAGCGCTATCTGAAGATTAAGTGGACTATGGACGAGAAGGAAGCCGTTCAGTTGGCAGACAAGAACTCTACCGCCGAACTTGGTTGTGAGGACGTGAGTGCAGAATTCCTCTGGGAAGAGTTTGTGAACGAGGTATATGCCAAGGTTCGCACACAAGGTATGTCACAGGCTGACTTCAAGGCCATCTACACTACCGATATTGAAGAGGCTATCGGTTGGACTACCAACTGGGGTACACCGAAAAAGACTAGTGCTCCTGCTTCCGGTACGACCTTCAATGCTCTGCCCACTATCGGACAGACCACCAATGTACACGGCGATGCTCTGATTGCCAAGTGGGTTCTGAATGCTGCTGACATCGAGACTGTATATAACAACTCAGCCAGCGACACAAAGACCTTCACCGCCAAGGTGACCTTCAAGTCAAGTCTGCCTACAGAGTATCCTGACCTGTGGTTCAACTGGAACTTCACCATCAAACTGCCTAAGTTGCCTTCAATCAATGGCTACTACGACCAGTACTGGCTTAGCAACAAGGTGGGTGAAGAGCATGACGTTCTGCCCGTACAGTTCAACACTCCTGCACAGACATTGGCTTACTGCGTGTATGACAATAACCTGATGAACGCCTTCACTTACGAATTGGTGAATGGTGTACGCCAGTTCATCGTAAAGGATATTCCAGAGTGCGGAACATGGGATCTGCAGTTCAACCTGCCCCAGTCTATGACTGGCTATGCTCCCAACTATACCACATCTTCCGTCAACATCAATGGCGGTGCTTGGCAGAGTGGCGGTGTATGGTGCAACACAACCAGAGATCCCTACGCTACTTTCGTAGCTTATAAACTGATGAAGGGTACAGACCAGGCACTGCAACTGAACTGGGATCAAGATCATGTGTCTTGGTGCGGCAATCCCGCTCACAAGGAGGCTCGCCTCTTTGCTGATCACAACAATCCTGCAAACCAAGGCCTGCTGAACCCGTTGTCTCAGAACGACATCACTGGTTCTGACGGTACTGTCACACCTGAGCGCACCCACACAAAGCCTATCAACATGACCGTTTGGGCTACGCTGAACAACTGGAACTACATCCCTGTATTGAAATATAAGATCTACCTCGTAGAGCCTCTGCGCATCAACGGTGGCGAGATTGATGACAAACTGCAGGATGGTGTGGTATCAGGTGACATCCTCGACTGCACAGGTCTTTGGACACTGACCGACTTCCGCGGATACCTCGTATCAGAAGAGGCCGACAATACTTATCCCGAAGAGCAGCGCAAATACACCAAGTCTCTGTGGGATTACTATGAGGTACAGGGCTTCGAAGTTGATGAAGCAAACATCAAGTACACCTTCAAGCGTGCCAATGGCAGCGTGAAGCCAGATAAGAGCCTGTCTTACAGCAATAGTATGACTGCACAGCAGATTTCAGATGAGACCAATGGTAACATCGTGCTCTCAATGACCTACACAGCCCCGAACTTGGTATTCAAGAACAACGGCGGTTCAAACATCGAGGCTGACGTTTGGGCTTACATCCCCGTCAAGGTGAAGTATGGCTTCGGCGAACTGACTCAGACATTCAAGGTGCTGATTGTTCCTCACGGACACAAATAAGCCAAATTAAACTGTATGTAAAGATAACCTTCAGGGGGGTGCCCATACAAATGGAGGGCACCCCCCTCTTTCACTACAAAAGACACATCAAAACAAAAAGATGAAAAGATCATTTCAAGCACTTTTGCTGCTCGCCCTCATCATGGGAGCCGTTTCGTGCGGTGGCAAGAAAGAAAAGGCCAGTGACAAGGTCATCGTACCATCTGATCCGCGTACTGACTTCGAAATGAGCCGGACGGCAGCTGATTCGACCACGCTGTTGAAGTTGGCAAAACAATATCTCGATGAACTGAAGAACGGCAACGTAGAAGGTGCCCTCGACTTGCTCTACGAGGTGAAGAACCATGAGGCACAACCACTTTCGGAAGCCCGCAAGAACGAAATCAGGAAATCAGTCATGGCTTTCCCCGTAAACGACTACACCATCAAGAGTATGCTACTCTATAACGACAGCGAAACACAGGTGCGCTACACTATCACATTGTTTGAGAAGCCTCAAGGCGACAACCGCCCAAACACCGTGGAGGCAACGCTCAATCCCGTGCGCATCGACTCCGTATGGTATCTCACCGTGGGCACCAGAACGGTAGAGACTAATTATAGAAACAACTGACACCCCTATATATACTAAACGCGATATGAAGAAACTCTACTCCATCATCCTGCTCACCGTGATGCTCTGTGCTGCCACTAACCTTCAAGCCAGCAACGAGGAAGGCACCGTCACCGAGCCCCAAGAAGACCGCATACTGACCATAGATCCTGAAGCAGGCAGCAAACTGGCCGGATTCGTGAAAGGAAGCACGCTGACCTTCACCACAACTTTCGACGAAAAGAGCCAAGGCATGAGCATCAGTATCATTGACCTAAAAAAGAAGGAACTCGGTCTGACGACAGACTACATCGTGGATAAGGAATACACCACCGAGAAAGACGAGGAAGGACGCTGGATGGTGAAGTTCTACAGCAATATCGAATTCATGAAAGGACACCTCTACCAACTGACGGTGGAAGGTCATTCAGAACAAAGCGAGAAGAGCGACGTGACGGGCACAGCATGGGTAACTTACGAAGGCGACGGCGTGGAATATAATTACAGCGACGTAATACTGTCAACCCTGTCGCCCACTGACGGGAGTGAACTGTTAACGGAACTCAACAACAACATATTCATGTTCTTCAGCGATGCAGTGAAAATTGATGCCGAACGCTCCTGCGTAGTAGCATCAGACGGCAGTCGGCAGAAGTTCACACAGATAGTCGATTACAAGCAGAATGCCAAACAATATCAGTTGATTATTCCTACCAACGTTATGAAGACCGCCACTGGCGAAATCAAAATCATGGTATATGCCGTGGATGCCAACGGTAACGTGGTGAAAGGAAATACGAGTATGGAAAACGACTCACACTTTGAATTCACCTATATCTGCAACATCGGATATCCTTCGCTGGCACTCTATCCGGCCCAAGGCAGCATAACAGAACTGGAAAGCATCAACATTACCTACGATCAAGGAATGGTGATCAATAACAGCGAAGCAGAACTCACGCTCTACAAGAGCGACAAGAAAACAGTGATAGAAAGCATCAAAGCCTCCGAGTTGGGCGTGGCTCAGGAAGAACCACTGGTGGCATCGTTCACTCTCACATCAGCCATCCGCCAACAAGGCACATACTATCTGCACATTCCTGCAGGTGTCTTCGGACTGGGCGAACGTATGCTTGACAACCAGGAAATGTGGGTGGCATACACCGTGGCCGACAGAATGGCTACCTACGGTGTGACAATCAGTCCTACAGACGGAAAAACCGTGAAAAAACTGGATAAGTTTACCATTACTTTCAATAACTGGGATGCTGCTGCCCACAACCGCACCAAGAGTGTGGTAAAAGTCGTTGATGAAAACGGTAATACCGTGACGAGTGGACGCGGCTCTACCGACAGTAACAGGACGAGGTTAAACCAATGCGTCATCACGCTGGACGAAGAAGTCACCCAGACAGGTTACTACAGGCTCATCATCCCCGAACAGGCTTTCATTCTGGGCAGTGCAGGCAACAATCACAATGACGAGATGTATTTCGAATACACCGTAGAAGGTGGACAGCAAGAAACTACAAACGTCACGGTGACGGCAATAGAGAAAGACGGACGACTGGATCGCATCACACTCTGGTTTAACGACTACGAGTTTACGAACCTGACTCAAACACCAGGCACGCAGATTGTGAAGATTTACGATAGTCTCGGCAATGAAGTGGGCCAAGGAAAGCTCTATCTAGGCGGTCAGAAAAAGGAAATCTATGTACAAGTGGATTCCGAAACGGCGATAACCACTACCGGTACCTACAAGGTAGTGATTCCTGGAGGGTATCTGAAACTGAATGCTGCGGTCTTCAAGTATGACCTAAGCTACACCTTCAAGTTTGAAAAAACTACAGGCATAAGTAACATCCAGACCGCCGAAGTAACAGGCGCAACCTACAATATGGCCGGACAGCATATTAATCAAATATCAAGGCCTGGCATTTACATCAAGAACGGGCGTAAAATTATCATTAAATAAATATATTCATTTTAAATATTTAAAATTATGAGAAGTTTAAAGACGTATTTAGTGGCTGCTCTGGCATTCGCGAGTCTGAGCGCCACTGCACAGACCAAGAAGGTGGTTGACCGTGTTGACCAGCGCACTGTGCAAGAGTTGGATCACCAGGATGTGATCAAGAAGTTTAAGAGTCATGCTTTCATCACCCTGCAGGGTGGTGCCCAGTACACTCTTGGTGAGGCCAAGTTTAAGGACCTGATTTCTCCGAATGTACAGCTCGGTATCGGCTATCAGTTCAATCCTTGGTTTGCTGCCCGTATCCAGGGTAATGGATGGCAGAGTAAGGGTGGCTGGAACAGTTATGCCCAGCATCCCTTCACTTACACTTACAAGTGGAACTACGTGGCTCCAGGCCTTGACCTGATGTTCGACATGACCAATCTGATTGGTGGTTGGAACCCCAACCGTTTCCTTTCTGTTGTGCTGTTTGTAGGTGGTGGTGCCAACATTGCTTGGAAGAATGACGAGGCTAATGCCATTGCTGCCAATGTTCAGCAGCTTGATGGTTACAAACTTGAGTATCTCTGGGACGGTACAAAGGTTCGTCCGTTCGGCCGTGGCGGTCTGCAGCTCGGTTTCCGCCTAAGCGACGCCGTGAGCCTGCTGCTCGAAGGTAACGCCAACATCCTCGGCGACAAGTACAACTCTAAGAAGGCTGACAACCCCGACTGGTACTTCAACGCTCTGGCCGGTCTGCGCATCAACCTGGGCAAGACCCGCGCTACTGAGACCAAGGACGTGTATCGCGACGTGGTTGTGTATGATACTATCTACAAGTATATCCAGGAGCCTGTTATCCCTCAGAAGGAGCAGATTCGCCGCGATGTGTTCTTCACCATCAACTCTACCGTGATCACCGATGCTGAGATGCAGAAGGTGAAGGAGATTGCTGAGTACCTGAACAAGTATCCCGAGGCTAAGGTCGTTGTAAGCGGCTATGCTGACAAGGGTACGGGTAACGAGCGCATCAACGCCCGTCTGGCTGCCCAGCGTGCCGACGTGGTGGTGAACACCCTGAAGAAGGACTACGGCATTGCCGAGAACCGTATTACCTACGATTCTTACGGCGACAAGGTGCAGCCGTTCGAGGAGAACGACCTGAACCGCGTGTCCATCTGTATTGCTGAGTAATACAGAACAAATATTCCGCAAATAGCAACGGCTGCAGTTCCTCCCAAGGAATTGCAGCCGTTATTTTTATCCTCACGCGGAGTGTACGGAGTGCGCAGAGTTATTTTATCTTTTCCGCAGTCTTTAACCACTTTATATTAATCCCTCCGTGTACTCCATTCACTCTGTGTGATGCTTACATAGAAAGATTGACTAACTATCAAACTATTCAACAATGAAAGAAACGAGTTCATACACAGAACTTTACGGTGAAGGGTTTGAGGAGAGACCCACCCAACTGGAGACCCAGACTGAAGACCCACCCCGACCCTCCCTGTTTAGGGAGGGAGAGCATCATTGGTTTAAATTCTCTAGAGATTATATTTCATTCGATGATAGAATGCTCTTCAATGTATCATCGGATGAAGTGCAATGGATGATACTTTGACTTCCGTTCGATGATAGATTGATGGGCAATGGATGATAGATCGAAGAGTGATAAATGATAGATCGAAGAGCAATAAATGATACATTTAAGAGCAATAAATGATAGATTTAGGAGCAATAGATAATAGATTTATAAACAATAGATGATGTTTTGCTTACAAAGAGTGTAAGCAAACACTTAATGAATGAAAACAAACCAAACTTTTAGAAACGGATTCCTCCCAATGGGGAGGGCTGGGGGTGGGTCTATAAACCCTTCACTGTAACGCGTTAAGGAACAGGGCGTTCCGATTACAGTGAAGGGTTTGCTGTTGTGCGAATTCTTTAAGGATATAGTTAGAATTCTGCGTTCTTGGGGGTACGTGGGAAGGGAATCACGTCGCGGATGTTCTGCATACCGGTGACGAAGAGGATCAGACGCTCAAAGCCAAGGCCGAAGCCGGCATGAGGACATGAACCGTACTTGCGGGTATCGAGATACCACCACAGCGTCTTGGTATCCATCTGGCGATGGTCAATCTCTGCCATCAGTTTGTCATAACTCTCCTCACGGACGCTGCCGCCGATAATCTCACCGATTTGGGGGAAGAGCACATCGGTACCCTGCATAGTAGGTCCGGGAGCAGCGCAGCCCTGATAACCCACAGAGCCTTCGCCCTGAGCCTCGTTCTGCTTCATATAGAAGGCCTTGATGCTGGCAGGATAGTCGGTCATGATGACTGGCTTCTTGAAATGTTCTTCCACGAGATAGCGCTCATGCTCTGAAGCGAGGTCGTCGCCCCAGTTGCAGGGGAACTCAAACTTCTTGCCGTTCTTGATGGCTTCCTGCAGGATATTGATTCCTTCGGTATAGGGCAGACGGACGAAGGTCTCCTTCAGCACGCCTTCCAGACGGGCGATAAGGCCCTTGTCGATCATCTTGTTGAGGAACTCCAGGTCGTCCTTGCAGTTATCCAATGCCCAGCGTACACAATACTTGATGAAATCTTCCTCCAGATCCATCAGGCCCTGCTGATCAAGGAAGGCCACTTCGGGCTCAACCATCCAGAACTCGGCCAGGTGGCGGGGAGTATTGCTGTTCTCGGCACGGAAAGTGGGCCCGAAGGTGTAGATAGCACCCAGGGCCGTGGCGCCCAGCTCGCCTTCGAGCTGTCCGGAAACGGTCAGCGAAGTCTGCTCACCGAAGAAATCATCGTCGTAGATAATCTTCCCGTCCTCGTCTTTCTTCAGGTCGTAGAGGTTCTTGGTGGTCACCTGGAACATATTGCCTGCTCCCTCACAGTCGCTAGCAGTAATGAGCGGCGTGTGGAAATAGAAGAATCCGTGCTCATGGAAATAGGTGTGGATAGCCATCGCCATATTGTGGCGGATGCGCATCACGGCTCCGAAGGTGTTGGTGCGCAGGCGCAGATGGGCATACTGGCGCATGTACTCGAAGCTCTGTCCCTTCTTCTGCATGGGATAGTCAGCACCGCAAGTGCCATAGATTTCAATGCTTTCGCACTGAATCTCGCTGGCCTGTCCCTGAGCGGGACTTTCGACGAGCGTACCGACGACACAGATACAGGAACCGGTCGTGATGAGCTTGAGTTTCTCTTCTCCTATGGCGGCGGGGTCAACGACCACCTGCACGTTCTTGATGGTAGAGCCATCGTTGAGGGCAATGAAATCGACTGCCTTAGAGCTGCGGTGCGTACGCACCCAGCCCTTCACGCAGACTTTCTTGCCATATTCGGTGTCACGGAGGACATCAATGACTTTTGTTCTTTCCATTTTCTTTTTATTCTTTTTTCTAGATGTTCTAGAAGTCCTAGTTATTCTAGATATTCTAGGGATTCTAGGGGGCTAGAAATTCTAGTCTTTTTATTCGAAGGCACCCATGCGGAGCATATCAACTTCCTTCTCGGTGAGGAAGCGCCAATCACCGCGACGGAGATTCTTCTTGGTGAGACCGGCAAACTGCACGCGGTCGAGCTTAATGACACGATAGCCAAGGCTCTCGAAGATACGGCGCACGATGCGGTTCTTTCCAGAATGGATCTCAATGCCTACCTGCGACTTGTCGTCTTCCTTAGCATATTCGATGGCATCGGCATGCACCTCACCATCCTCCAGCTCGATACCTTCAGCAATCTGCTGCATATCGGCAGCGGAAACGTTCTTGTCGAGATAGACGTGATAAACCTTCTTCTTGAGGAACTTAGGATGCGTGAGCTTGGAAGCCAGGTCACCGTCGTTGGTGAGCAGGAGCACACCCGTGGTGTTGCGGTCGAGACGGCCTACGGGATAGATACGCTCAGGGCAAACATTCTTTACGAGATCCATCACGGTCTTGCGCTGCTGAGGATCGTCGCTGGTGGTGACATAGTCCTTGGGTTTGTTGAGCAGCACATACACTTTCTTCTCCAAAGTGACGGGCTGGTCATGGAACATCACCTCATCGGTGCGGAGCACCTTGGTGCCAAGCTCGGTAACCACTTCCCCATTGACCTTCACTACGCCTGCCTGGATGAACTCATCGGCCTCACGACGGCTGCAAACACCGGCATTAGCGAGGAACTTGTTCAGACGAACGGGCTCGTTGGGATCGAAGTTCTCCTCCTTATACTCGATACGTTTCTTCAAAGAATACTTGGCATTGGGATCATAGCCGCCGCGCTGCTGCTGGCCATAACCGCCACGCTGCTGATAACCGCCGCGCTGCTGATAGCCACCACGAGGCTGCTGGCCGTAGCCACCGCGCTGCTGATAACCGCCACGCTGCTGCTGGCCATAACCGCGAGGCTGCTGCCGATTGTAGCCACCACGCTGCTGCTGGCCATAGCCTCCACGCTGCTGATAACCGCCGCGAGGCTGATAGCCGCCCTGCTGTTCACCTTCATTATTATAGCGGGGACGATAGCCGCCCTGCTGACGAGGCTGATAGCCACCCTCCTCATTATTATAGTTAGGACGATAGCCACCCTGCTGGCGGGGCTGGTAACCTCCCTGCTGGCGAGGCTGATAGCCGCCGCGGGGCTGATAGCCACGCTGCTGCGGAGCCTCCGACTGGAGATTAGCGCCAAAACCTTCGGGGCGGAAACCGCCTTCACCTTCGTTGCTGTTAGGTCTGGGCGTGTAAGGACGCTGAGTGTGAATACGAGGACGTGGAGAGCGTCCCTGCTGTGGTCGATAGTTGGAATAAGACGAGCGGTAACCTTCACGGCCATTCTCGTTGTTCTGCTCTGCAGACATTCCATCGGTCTTTTTCTCTAAATCTTCTGACATTTTTGTAACTTTTAAATAATTGATACTAATATATAAAACTCTAAATGGACCTAATCCCTTAGGTCAAGGATTTTTATCTTCTTTGAATTTGCGACAGAGTCGCAAAACACTGGACTTTGGGTTTATACGCCGGTGTAATTGCTGGGAGTGATGGCCATGAGCTCGGCCTTCACGCTGTCGCTGACTTCCAACTGCTGGATGAACTCGTGGATGGTTTCCTCGGTCATGTGCTTATTGGTGCGGGTGAGTGCCTTCAATGCCTCATAGGGATGGGGATAGGCCTCGCGGCGCAGGATGGTCTGGATAGCCTCGGCGACGACTGCCCACGTGTTCTCAAGATCCTCGTGAAGCTTCTCTTCGTTGAGAATGAGCTTGCGCAATCCCTTCAGCGTGCTCTGAATGGCAATCACGCTATGGCCGAGAGGCACACCGATATTGCGGAGCACGGTGGAATCGGTCAGGTCGCGCTGCAGGCGGCTGATGGGCAGTTTCTGTGCCAGGAACTGCAGGATGGCATTGGCAATACCGAGATTACCCTCCGAATTCTCATAGTCGATAGGATTGACCTTATGAGGCATGGCACTGGAACCCACCTCGCCGGCCTTGATTTTCTGCTTGAAATACTCCATGGAGATATACATCCAGAAATCGCGGTCGAGGTCGATGATAATGGTATTGATACGACGGATGGCATCGAAGACGGCACCCATCTGGTCGTAGTTGCTAATCTGCGTGGTGTATTGCTCACGCTGCAGCCCCAACTTCTCGCTGACGAAGCGGTTGCCGAAGGTCTTCCAATCAATCGTAGGATAGGCCACGCGATGGGCATTGAAGTTACCCGTAGCCCCACCGAACTTGGCCGTCATGGGAACCATTTCCAAAGACTCCAACTGCTGCTGCAGACGATACACGAAGACCATGACTTCCTTGCCCAAGCGTGTGGGGGAAGCAGGCTGTCCGTGAGTCTTGGCCAGCATCGGCACATCCTTCCACTCTTCCGCATAGTCGGAGAGTTGCTGAATCAACTCCTTCACCTGCGGAATGAACACATCGGCCAACGCCTCTTTCACGGAAAGGGGCACGCTGGTGTTGTTAATGTCCTGAGAGGTTAGTCCGAAATGGATGAATTCCTGGTATTGGGTGATGGATGACGGGTGTTGGTTGTTGGCAGCCCGTTCCTCATCAATCTTGGCGAACTGCTCCTTGATGAAATATTCCACGGCCTTCACGTCGTGGTTGGTAATCTTCTCGATATCCTTCACGCGCTGGGCATCCTGCTCAGAGAAGTTGCGATAGATATCACGCAAACGTCCGAACAGGCTCTGGTCAAACGACTGGAGCTGCGGCAGGGGGAGTTCACAAAGGGTTATGAAATATTCTATCTCTACCCGAACGCGATAACGGATGAGTGCATATTCGGAAAAATAATCGGCTAACTTCTCAGTCTTGCCTCTATAGCGGCCATCGACAGGCGAGATGGCTGTCAGTAAATCCAAATTCATATCACTGAAATATCAACTAATACGTATTACTTGTGTCTATTATTCTCTTAATGTCCGGCAAAATTACAAAGTTTTTTTGAGACTCCATAAATAATTCCCTTAATAAAACAAAAATCCCCGCAACTATTTAGATGCAGGGAAGCTGGTGGGCGTTGACGGATTCGAACCGCCGACCCTCTGCTTGTAAGGCAGATGCTCTAAACCAGCTGAGCTAAACGCCCGTTGTTTTGAAAAGCGATGCAAAGGTACGGAGTTTTTTTGAAACCACCAAACTTTTGCATCACTTTTTTCATTTTTTCGGTTAATCGGGAGATGCAGCCACCCGATTCCCTACTTCCCAAAGGCTATTGAAATCAGAGTTTGTAGAGATCGTTGGCAGCAATGAGATCCACCTTCTTGGCCTCCAGAATCTTCTCACAGGCATCCAGGTCAGTAGGACGGATGACGATATGGGCCACATTACCGGCTGCAAACGAATACAGGTACTCAATGAACACGCCTGCTTCAGACAGATACTGGAGCACAACGGCCAAGGCACCGCTGGTGTTGGGGCAATTCAGGGCGATGACATCGGTCAGCTTCACGGCAAATCCGGCGGCCTTCAGCACATCGTAAGCCCTTTCAGGCTCGGAAACGATACAGCGGAGGATACCGAAGTCGCTATTGTCCGCAATACTCATTGCCGACAGGTTTATGCCAGCCTTTCCCAGTTCGGCGGTGACTTCCATCAGACGCCCACCCTTGTTCTCAAGGAACACAGATAATTGTTTTGCTTTCATATTTTAGAATTTTAGGAACTATTTAAACTGTCGCTTGTCAATCACGCGGCGGGCCTTGCCCGTGCTGCGCTCTATACTCTTAGGCTCGCAGAGACGTACCTTGAAGCCCAGACCGATCACGCTGCGGAGTTCTGCCTCCAACTTCTTCTGGAGACCCACTAGGACTGACATTTCATCGCTATAGAACTCTTCCTTCACTTCCACCTGAAGCTCAGAGGTATCGGTATTGTTCACACGGTCAACCGTCAGCAGGAAGTGAGGCTCATACTCAGGCAGAGACAGGATAACAGCTTCAATCTGAGAGGGGAATACATTGACACCGCGGATAATCAGCATATCGTCGCAACGGCCCAGGATACGGTCCATACGAACCAACGTGCGTCCGCAGGAGCACTTTTCGTAATGCAGGGCGGTAAGGTCGTGGGTGCGATAGCGGAGCAGGGGCATGCCTTCCTTGGTGAGATGGGTAAACGTCAGTTCGCCCAAAGTGCCTTCCGGCAACTGCTCGCCCGTGTTGGGATCCAGAATTTCGGGATAGAAATAATCCTCACTCAAGTGCGTGCCACACTGACATTCACATTCGTATCCTACGCCCGGACCGGCAATCTCGCTCAAGCCATAAATATCATAGGCCTTGATACCCAGTGTGGATTCGAGCTTTCCGCGCATCTCCTCGGTCCATGGCTCGGCACCGAAGGCTCCAATCTTCAACTTGAATTCCTCGCGGGGCCATTCAGACTCCTGCAGGGCTTCACCCAAGAACATAGCATAAGAAGGCGTACAGCAAAGTACTGAGGCACCAAAGTCGTGCATCAGGGTAATCTGCTTCTGCGTGTTACCAGAAGACATCGGAATCACACTGGCACCAATATTCGTAGCACCGTCGTGGGCACCCAGACCACCGGTAAACAAGCCATAGCCATAAGATATCTGGAAAATATCATCCTTCGTAGCACCATAGGCCGTGAAAGCGCGGGAGATGCTCTCCGTCCACATGGCCAGGTCCTTGCGCGTGTAAAGCACGACGACAGGCTTACCAGTCGTTCCGGAAGAAGCGTGGATGCGGACAATCTGGCTCATCGGAACGGCAGCCAGTCCGAAAGGATAGTTGTCGCGCAGGTCCAACTTATTGGTAAACGGCAGTTTCACCACATCGTCAATGTCCTTGATGTCGCCCGGCTCAAGCCCCATTTCCTGAAACTTACGGCGGTAGAAGGGTGAGTTGTGATAGACATAATCGGCCATCTTGCGAAGGCGGATACTCTGAATTTCGCGAAGTTGCTCGCGATCCATACATTCAATGTTCTGATTCCAAATCATACAGTAAATCAAATTAGAGGTTTGATCTGCTGACAAAGGTACAAAAAAAATCCGCATCTCATAACGAAATGCGGATTTTTTTGTATTAAAATATTCTTATTGCGAATAATAATCGAATATTAGTCAACAATCTGAACAGTTGCACGACGGTTGTAAGAGATCGGTGACAGGATGTCAACACCACCCTTAGCCTCCTGAGAAATCTTACCCTCAGAAACGCCCATCTTCACGAGTTCGTCAGCAACGCGCTTTGCACGCTTCTCAGACAGAACCTGGTTGTGAGGAGCGCTACCAGTTGCGCTGTCAGCATAACCTGTTACGAGGAGGTTGTTGTTGTTCTCGATAGCGTACTTAGCAAGAGCCTGTACGTTTACGAGGTCCTTCAGCTCAGCAATCTCGGTCTTGTCGAGGTTGAAGAATACAGATACGGGAGTAGTGATGAACTCCTTCACAGACTGAGGAACTTCAACCTGCTTGGGCTGGTTAGCCAGGAGGTTCTTCAGACGATCGTTCTCTGCGTTAGCGTCAGCAAGCTGAGCCTTGAGAGCGTCGATCTGGCTCTGAGAGAGGGCCTTGATAGCGTCAACATCGGGCACCTTGTTCCAAGTAGCCTTACCCAGGTTGAGGGTCAGACCAACTTCAGCAGTGAACCAACGATCGTGAGCGGCATCGAGGTTACGACCCCAAGCATACTCCATACCTTCGAAATCATCACCGCAGAGGTTGTAACCGAGGTCGAGGTTGATAGCAACGCGCTTAGACACGCGGAAGGTATTCAGGATACCAGCACTACCTACGAGCTCATAAGTGTTGTAAGAGCAGTTACGAGCTACACCAACACCGAAGTAAGGAATGAAGTTCCAAACACGAGTGGGGTTGTAACCGCAAAGAAGGTTGCTCAGGTTGAGCAGAGCCTGCTCCTGCAGATTCCAGTACTTAATCTTGTTAGCGTCAGCGTTAGTGGTGATAACACTCTTACCGTCCATAGCATTGAACTTGGTGCGGAGACCGATACCGGGAGTGAACCACTTACCGATAGCTACAGAGAAACCAAGACCACGACGGAAATCCTTCAGAGGACTCTTAGAAAAGCCTTCATGCTTCTCTTCGTTAGAGTAGAATGCGCTGTAAGCAAAGTTTCCCTGGATGAACCAGTTGCTCCAGAAAGAATTAGTGGCTACACTGTACTTCAGAGTGGGCTCTTCCTGAGCCATACCTGTCAGTGAAACGCTGGCCAGAGCCAGAACGATTAAAAATTTTCTCATAACTTTTATAATTTAACAATCAATAATTAATTATCTATTTGATTCTACAAACTTCGAAATTTCGGCACAAAGATAATACAAATTTTTGAAACCAACCTAATTTTTCTAAAGAAAATGCACAAAAAAACAAAAAATTCTTAACACAAATCATAAAAATGGGTATTTTTACCCCATTAACTGATCAATTTCCTGTTGTTTGAGGATACAAATGATGATTTTGCCATCAGGTGTATAATTGACGTTGGAACACCCAAAAAGGGTATTGACGAGATTCTCCATCTCTTCATTTCCCAAAATTTGGCCGTAAGGAATGGCTGCATGCTGAGCCAGACAGAGTGCCAACGACTGATAGATATCTGCCCCGACTTTCGAGGAAGACTCAGCAGCAGATGCCACTACCTGATGCAGGAGGACATCCATATTGACACCTTCCAACTCAGTGGGAATTCCATTGACGGCGAAACTGCCATTCCCCAGATTTGAAAGATCGAAGCCCAAACGCTCCATCTCAGGCAAGACACTCTCTAAAATCACAGCGTCGGACGGAGGCAACTCTACAACCTCTGGAAAAAGAAGTTTTTGTGAGCACCCTTCCTTACGTTCCATTTGCCTAAGATACTCCTCATATAATATACGTACGTGCGCGCGATGCTGGTCAATAATCATCAGGCCCGACTTGACAGCCGTCATGACATACTGCCCTTTATACTGATAATGAACTGGCGACTTGTCTTCTATAATAGAAGCAGACGACATAAGAACGTCATCAGAATCATCGGGAGTTTCAAACAAATTCTGCTCCTCGTGGGTGTGCTGCACACCGGCATATAATTCGGTCCAGTCGGCGGGCACCGTTTTTTTATTGGAAGAAGGGCGGAAATTAGATTTGAAAGGATTATATGCCGGATCATAATCAATCTTGGGTGCCGCCACATCAGGCATCCCGGGATTGAATACAGGGATATCGGGCTTCCCCTGCGTATCGAATTCTATGGAAGGAACATCGTTGAACTTACCGATGGCCTCCTTAACGGCCGCCGTCAATATCTGCCAGATGGTCTGTTCGTCCTCAAATTTTATCTCTGTCTTGGTAGGATGAATGTTCACGTCTATATTCTCTGGCTTTACTTCGAGATAGATAAAATAAGGAACTTGCTCGCCCACCGGGACCAGACGTTCAAAAGCGCCTTGTACCGCTTTATGGAAATAAGGATGCTTCATGTAGCGGCCATTCGCGAAGAAATACTGGTGTGCCCCCTTTTTCTTGGAGGATTCCGGCTTACCTACGAACCCAGTGATCTTACAAACCGTCGTCTCTACCCCTACAGGAAGGATGTCTTGGTTAAAGCGCTTACCAAAAACATCAACGATACGCTGGCGGAGATTACCGGCACGGAGATTGAAAACCTCCACCCCATTGCTGTGAAGCGTGAAATGAATCTGCGGATTCACGAGGACGATACGCTCGAAAGCCTGGAGGATATTGTTGAGTTCCGTAGCATTCGACTTCAGGAATTTCCTGCGCGCCGGTACATTGTAGAACAGATTTTCCACGGAGAAATTGCTGCCTACCGGGCAAGACACCGGGCTTTGGGACGTGACCTTGCCGCCAGAGATATTGATCTGGGAACCTATTTCGTCGGTTGCCATACGGGTTTTCAACGTGACCTGAGCCACAGCTGCAATGGAAGCCAATGCCTCACCACGGAATCCCATGGTATGGAGGGCGAAAAGGTCGTCAGCCTTGCGTATCTTGGAAGTGGCATGACGCTCAAAAGAAAGGCGCGCATCAGTTTCAGACATTCCCTTTCCGTTGTCGATGACCTGAATAGAGGTGCGTCCGGCATCAATGACGATGACGTTGATGGTATCGGCCTCAGCATCCACAGCATTCTCGACCAGTTCCTTAATGACACTGGCCGGACGCTGAATCACCTCACCTGCGGCAATCTGGTTGGCGACGCTATCGGGTAATACCTGTATGATGTCACTCATTTTTCTCTGAATTCTCTTGGTCTTTGGGGATTTCCTGTTCTTTCGGCTTCAACGTTTGTAGCGGGGCTTCTTTCCGCTTGATTGTTTTAAGTTCCGTTCCGCTCTTCTTTCCGCGCCACTCAAAGATGTCATTTTTGTCAAGAGGGCGGACATAATCGAACCAAGCAAACTGAGGCAAATGATACTTTTCGGGCGGGATCTGAGTCATGGGATAAGTAGTTCCCGAAGCCTTGTTTGTCTTTATCCGCTGCAACTTGCGTTGCTGTAGATACATACGCATTGTGTCGGTCTCCAGATAATTAAGGCCCTGATACGTGCTGTCTTTTTCATCGATGGGATAATAGACGGTCTGAACATTGCCGATGGCATCACTCTCATAGATGTCACCATTGATGAAATAAGCATACATGTCTTTGGAAGAAACCTGATTAAAGTGGTCTTTTTCATCTACTTTCTCAACAGAAAGTGCCTGGCCGTTGATATGGGCGTGTTCCACGGTAGAATCCTTCATGAACACCTCAATAACTTCACCTAGCAATTGACGGTTCACATTCCATGCTATAGGATCCTTATACATAGTCATAATAGAATCCTTCGAATTATAGACCAGAGAATCGCATACGGCCTGGATATCCTTGCGATACATTCTCACTTTATAATAGCAATGCAACTCACGCCACACAGAATCCGTATTCATATCATGGGACACCATCTTCAACGTGTCACCATGCATAAAAAGCGTATCCTTCTGCGAATAATCCACAATCATGGCATGGTTCGTGGCATAGGCATAGCCAGCCTTTTCGTCATACCAGAAATAGTTGCTATGCAACTCGTTCTTATTTTCCTTGTCCTTATAGATGACATTGCCAAAACCTTCTGCCGTGCCTTTGTTCTCATCGCGAAAAAGACTATCGCCTACAATTTCCTTCTGGTCATCAACCAAAACGCTTCGGCCGAACAAGCGGGCCTTGTCTTTATTGGTATCATAATAGCCCTCCTTCGTCTTCACCACGCTCTTTCCTGACGTTATGGTAGAAGGTCCCACGACATGGGCCTCACGCGTGCGCACGTCATAATACAAGGTGTCGGTTTCAAGATAGAACTTGGGGTTCTTCAGTTTCACGTCATAGTTGAAGACGGCCTCCCTACTCTCCGTGTCATACTCTCCCCAGTCACTGGTCAGTACATTCTTATTATCCACCATTTTACCACCTTCGAAGAAGTAGCCAAGGTTGTAAAGGCGGTCATAATCCAAAGAATCGGTATAGAGTTTGGTTCCACGATGTGTAAGAATCACATTGCGGCGGGCACGAGCCATCTGTTCATTTCCATCATAGAAAGCATAGTCGCTCAAGAGGGTCAACGTATCACCCTGGCGGAGTCTCACATGGCCGAAAGCCTCAAAGGAATTGCTGGCCTCGAAGAAATAGGCACTGTCGCAGGTCAGCGTGGCTCCTTTATGACGGAAACTGACATGACCATTCAGTATCTGTGCATCTGGTTTCCGTCCATAGCGATCGTAAGAAAGACGGTCAGCATGATTAAGATAGACACGTTCGTCAACCTTTTTACGAGGAGCCTTTCTCTTACGGGCAGCCTGAGAGCCGACAACCAGGCATAGTCCAAACAGGCATAGAAGCAGCCCTAAAGCCATTCTATGCCCGCCTGTATGCCGGTATGTTCTTTTCTGACAGGTCATTTGATCCAGCCTTCGTATTCAAACTGACAATCCTTATAGCGGTCATTCATCCGCACATAGATGGTCTTGAGTTTATTCTTTACCCAATCTTTCAGATATTCCTGACGACGTTTGAGAAGAACCACATTCTTCATCGCCTGGAAGTCTTCCGTAATGGTAGCACGATGGCCATCCACCCTACTCTTCAGTTTCACAATGGACGTGACGGTCTTTCCCTTTGAATTAATCATCTGGAAAGCATCAGACACTTGTCCGACCTTCAACGTATCCACCACACGTGCGATCTCAGTTGGAAGATCCTGCATGCGGAACTTACTGGTACGGCCAGCTTCTGAGGTATTTGCCATCAAGCCCTTACTACTGCGGGTATCTTTATCGTCAGAGATAAAAGTTGCAGCCTCATCAAAAGAGAATTTCCCCGCACGGATATCTGTAGCGATGGAATCCAACCGGTGCTGCGCTTTTTCCATAGCATCCGATGAAACACGAGGTTTCAGCAGAATATGACGACACTTGATTTTGTCACCGCGCTTATCAATAAGCTGGATGATATGGAAACCAAACTCTGTCTCCACAATCTTAGAGATTTTCTTGGGATCGGTCAGATTGAAAGCCACATTAGCAAAAGCCGGATCAAGCATACCCCTTCCGGTATAATCGAGTTCTCCACCCTGACGGGCTGTTCCCGGATCTTCAGAATAAAGACGTGCCAGCGTGGCAAAAGTGGTCTCTCCCCGATTCACACGGTCGGTATAGTCGCGGAGTTCATTCTTCACGCGGTTGATCTCATCTTGCTCTATACGAGGGGTGATGCTCACGATTTGCACCTCCACTTCTGTAGGAACGAAGGGAATACTGTCTTCAGGAAGATCCTTGAAATACATACGAACATCAGCAGGACTCACCTTAATACCTTCCACGAGCTTTTCCTGCATCTTCTGGATAAGCTGACGGTCACGGAAATCATCGTGCATAGAGCTGCGCATCTGGGCAATGCTCTGCTTACGATACTCTTCCAACTTCTCCTTGCTTCCACCCACCATCTGTAGCCAGTAGTTGATCTGCTGCTCTACATTCTGGTTGATTTCAGCCTCCGTCACCTCAATAGAGTCGATGGCGGCCTGATGGAGATAAAGCTTCTGAACGGCGATCTGCTCAGGAATCGTACAATCAGGATTTCCTTGGAAATGAACGCCCTCAACCTCTGCCTGCAGACGCATCGCCTCCACATCACTCTTAAGGATAGGCTCATCACCCACCACCCAAATGACTTCGTCCACGATGCTGGCCTCATTGAGACTCTCTTCCTGCACTTTGGCTGTTGAGTCGTTTGTTTGTAAGTCGTTCTGTTGCGCCATACGCATCACAGAGCCGCGGGCACTGATGCCCAAAGCCAGAGTCGCTGCAAATGCAACAGTCAATATCGTCTTTCTTTTCATATTCAAAATCGTAGTCCGACTAGTGCTTATTGACAGTTTTCACCACCTCCTGATTAACCTGTACCGGATACTTCTTTCGAAGCGTAGCCACCCAGGCTTTCTCCAGTTCTTCCTGATAATCGGCAGTGACGAGTCCTTTCACGTCCTCATACTCTTCAGGGCCTTTCTTCAGCAATTTACCATAGACTGCATCGATGGGGTAATCCTTGACGGGTGTCACAGGTTTGTTCACCTTAAACACCATCTTGTCTATAAAGGCGTTGTCGCCTTTCTTGAAAATGCCCTTCTCCACACGAATGCGGATAATGGAATCATTATTGAACGTCTTACGGAGTTTATCGGCCCATTTACTGAATTCGAGTCCTTTCACGCTCTTCTTCACAGCCTTCACGTCAGCCTCGTCCTTCACATGATAGACCATACCCTTATAGCGGGGAGCATCCCACTTATACTTTTTCTTGTTCTTACTGAAATAGTTAGCCAATCCGGCCTCGTCCTTGGCAGCCTTTTCCCAGACTTCACGGTTGGAAATCTCATACAACAGCAAGCCATCGTGATACTCACGAACCAGATTGTCAAGCTCCACATCCTTAGCCTGGAGCTCTGCCGAACGCTCATCGAGCAACTGCTCACGGGAGATATTGCGCTGCTTAGCCAGAGAATCTACGACCTGCTCTGCCAAACGCTCGCGTACATTCCGGGATTCCAAAAATTTAAGAATATCAGAACGAAGGGAATCATACGGCTCTAACTGTTTACGATCCTTCATCAGAATAATATGCCAGCCAGCCGGACTCAGCACAGGCTGAGACATCTCGCCTACTTTCAATGCATAGGCAGCATCCTCAAACTCCTTCAAAGTTTGGTTGGGACCAATCCATGGGAGTACGCCACCCTTCTGGGCCGATCCAGGATCTTGCGACACTTTCTTGGCTAAATCTGCAAAATCGGCACCCTTCTTCAATGCCTGATAGACCGAATCAATACGCACCTTGGCTGCTTTCTGTTCCGCATCAGTAGCCTTCTGATTGAGAAGCACCAGGATATGTGCCGGCATAATCAGGCCGCGCGGTCCGATAGCATCCTTCGTATTCTGATACACCTGCAGGGCTTCTTTCTCAATAGCCTCATCAGTCACAAAAGAAGGAGTGATCTGCTGGTCGCGGTATGTACGGAATTCCCGCTGGTACGACTTCATCGTATCAAGTTTGGCATCCAACGCGGCCTGAACCTTCAATTTGTAATTGATAAAAAGATCCACATATTCATCTACGGTCTTCTTGTCAATCACTCCCTCGGCATTGTTCTTATTATAAGAATATTCAAACTCTGAACGCTGCACCGGATGGCCTGCAACTGTCATAATCACAGGGTCGTCTGTCTGTGCGAAAGCCATGCCCCCGCAAAAGAGCATGGATATCACTGCTATTGATTTCTTATGAAAAGCCCTCATTTTACAAAATATCTTGATTCCTTTTTGATTTCTTATTCGTTAGGACGCGAATAGTTAGGAGCCTCGCTAGTAATGGAGATATCGTGGGGATGACTCTCCAAGATACCTGCATTGGTGATACGTGTGAACTTCGCATGATGCAAGTCCTCAATCGTGGCAGCACCGCAATAGCCCATACCAGAGCGCAGACCACCGGTCATCTGATAGATTACCTCCTGCAAGGTTCCCTTGTAAGGCACACGACCTGCAATACCCTCGGGTACCAACTTCTTCACATCTTTCACACCGCCCTGGAAATAGCGGTCGCTCGAGCCGTGCTCCATAGCCTCCAATGAGCCCATGCCGCGGTAGCTCTTAAACTTACGGCCATTGAAAATGATGGTGTCGCCAGGACTTTCCTCCGTACCGGCAACCAAAGAACCAATCATCACAGAATAGCCTCCGGCAGCCAAAGCCTTCACAATATCGCCGCTATAACGCAGACCGCCATCGGCGATAAGGGGAATACCCGTTCCTTTCAGGGCACATGCCACGTCATAGACAGCACTCAACTGAGGAACACCTACACCAGCTACGACACGAGTGGTACAGATACTACCCGGACCGATACCCACCTTAATAGCGTCAGCACCATTGTCGGCAAGCATCTTGGCAGCTTCACCAGTAGCAACGTTACCTACCACCATCTCAATATCAGGGAAGGCTTTCTTGGCCTCGTGAACTTTCTCAATCACACTTTTAGAATGGCCATGAGCCGTATCTATCACGATAGCATCCACGCCTGCATTCACCAATGCCTGGATACGGTCGAAAGTGTCAGCCGTAACTCCCACACCAGCAGCCACACGCAAACGGCCTTTTTCGTCCTTACATGCCATCGGCTTATTCTTGGCCTTCGTGATATCCTTATAGGTGATCAGGCCAACCAGTTTGTTGTCCTTATCTACTACGGGAAGTTTCTCAATCTTATTAGCCTGCAGGATATCTGCAGCTGCATCAAGATCGGTCTGCTGATGAGTGGTCACCAAGTTCTCAGTGGTCATCACCTCATCAATCTTCTTATCCAAGCGGCGCTCAAAACGCAGGTCACGATTGGTCACGATACCAACCAGATGCCCCTCTCCGTCAACCACGGGGATACCACCGATATGATATTCCGACATCATCATCAGGGCATCCTGAACGGTGCGGCCTTTCTGAATCGTCACGGGGTCATAGATCATTCCATTCTCAGCGCGCTTCACAATAGCCACTTCACGGGCCTGAGCCTCAATAGACATGTTCTTGTGAATCACGCCAATACCTCCTTCACGGGCAATGGCAATAGCCATAGCCGACTCGGTGACGGTGTCCATAGCTGCCGTCACAAACGGTATGTTCAACTCGATGTTACGAGAGAACTTGGTTTTCAACTCTACCTCACGGGGCAGTACCTCTGAATAAGCGGGAATCAAAAGGACGTCGTCAAATGTGAGACCGTCCATCACAATTCTGTCTGCAACAAATGATGCCATAGTGTACTTTAAAATTTATTGCGTGCAAAGATACACAATTTCCGCCACATGAGCAAACCTTTCACCTTTTTATCGTTGCGATTAATTCTATTTAACGCGGAAAGGCGCAGAAGAGGCCATACATGCTCATAGGCAAACCTGGACTTGCCAAAGAAACGAGCCGGTCACTTCCAGAAGAAATGACCGGCTCATCTATTCAAATACAGGTGGTTTTAGTTAGCCACTTCCGACAGAAACTTGATACGAACCAGCCTTACTTCGTCTTCCGAATAGTCATCGCCAAGTTCATCCATGGCCGTATCAAGGTCGTCCGTCTCACTCTCCGAGAAATAGTCGTAGATGTCGTCAACATGATCGTCGTCCATCACTTCCTCAAGGAAATAGTCGATATTGAGCTTTGTACCACTATAGACAATGGCCTCCACCTCGTCGAGTAGTTCCTCGAATTCCAAGCCCTGGGCATTGGCAATATCATCGAGAGCCACCTGCCTGTCGATGCTTTGGATTATCTTCACCTTTACGGCCGACTTCTTAGCTACTGTACGGACGCGAAGATCCTCTGGACGCTCAATTTCATTCTCCTCACAATGGCGTTTGATGAGCTCCACAAATTCTTTTCCAAACTTGCGGGCCTTGCCGGCACCTACACCCTGAACCTGCTGTAGTTCTTCGAGAGTAACAGGATAGACCGTGGCCATCTGCTCTAGTGAGCCTTCCTGGAACACTGCGTATGCAGGAACACCTTTCTGCTTGGCTACTTTTTTCCTAAGGTCTTTCAGCATAGCAAAAAGCGTAGGATCAAGAGCGCCGCCCTGTCCTTCTACCATTTCTTCGTCATCGTCATCACTAAACTCATTATCGAGCACGATCATAAACGACTCCGGAGACTTCAGGAACTTCTTGCCTGCTGACGTCAGCTTCAGCAAGCCATAATTCTCCACGTCTTTCTTCATATACCCGGCAATCAAAGCTTGGCGGATAACGGGATTCCATATCTTCCCATCCATATCCTCACCTGAGCCGAACTCCTCTAACTGGTCGTGTTTGTGCGCTACGATATCATCCGTGGCACGACCCGTCACAAAGTCAATCACGTAGTCTGTACGGAAATCCTCTTTCAGTTTCTGAACTGCCGTAAGCACGATGACAAGTGCATCCTTAGCCTCTTGCTTAGTCTTGGGATGCAGACAATTATCACAGTTGCCGCAATTCTCCTGTGGATAATCCTCACCAAAATAATGGAGCAACATCTTGCGACGGCACACGGAAGATTCCGCGTAGGCTGCCGTCTCTGCCAGCAACTGGCGTCCGATATCCTGTTCAGCCACAGGCTTGCCCTCCATAAATTTCTCGAGTTTCTTCAAATCTTTATAGCGGTAGAAAGCAATACACTTACCTTCTCCGCCATCGCGTCCGGCGCGTCCCGTCTCCTGATAGTAGCCTTCCAAACTCTTGGGGATATCATAATGGATCACAAAACGCACATCGGGTTTGTCAATTCCCATGCCAAAGGCTATAGTAGCCACGATGACATCAATATCTTCCTGCAGGAAGTCATCCTGTGTCTTGTTGCGGGTTGCCGAATCCAAACCGGCATGATAAGGTGCCGCCTTGATATCATTGGTACAGAGCACGGCTGCCAATTCCTCCACCTTTTTGCGCGAAAGACAGTAGATAATACCGCTTTTTCCAGGATTTTGGCGGATAAACTTCACTATCTGGGCATTGGTGGCATCATCGCTGCCTGGCTTCTGCCTTACTTCATAATACAGATTAGGACGGTTGAACGAACTCTTGAACTCCTGTGCATCCAATATACCGAGACTTTTCTTGATATCCGTCCGCACCTTGTCGGTAGCGGTAGCAGTGAGAGCAATGACTGGTGCCTTCCCGATTTCGTTCACAATAGGACGTATGCGGCGATACTCAGGCCGGAAATCATGGCCCCATTCCGAGATACAATGAGCCTCATCGATGGCATAGAAACTGATCTTGACCGACTTCAGGAAATCCACATACTCATCCTTGGTCAAGGACTCAGGTGCCACATAGAGCAACTTGGTCTTGCCCGAAAGGATGTCATCCTTCACCAAATCAATGGCGGCCTTATTGAGCGAAGAGTTCAGGTAGTGAGCCAACCCCTCTTCCTCACTCATACCGTTGATGACATCCACCTGATTCTTCATCAGTGCAATCAACGGCGAAATGACAATAGCTGTGCCCTCCATGATCAAGGAGGGCAACTGATAGCAGAGACTCTTTCCTCCACCAGTAGGCATGAGTACAAAGGTATCGTTGCCAGCAAGTACATTTCGGATAATAGCCTCTTGGTCGCCCTTGAAGGTATCAAAGCCGAAATACTGCTTCAATTTTTGGGTCAGGTCAATTTCGTTAGGCATCAATTATATTATTATCATTTATTCATTAGATTTCATCCGCTAAGCGAATGCTAAGCGCTTTCCAATTTCTGCAAATGGGCTTTGTCCAACTGCTCTTTGGCATACTCGAGAGTAACATCAAAACTTTTTACACGTTTTGACGGAATTTCAAACATTGCATCCATCATCACAGCCTCCACAATGGAGCGAAGGCCACGGGCGCCCAACTTGTATTCCACGGCCTGGTCCACGATATACTCCAGTGTCTCATCTGCAAATGTGAGTTTCACGCCGTCCATCTCAAACAGCTTTTCATACTGCTTGACGATAGAGTTCTTGGGATCCACCAGAATGCTCCGCAGCGCCTCACGGTCAAGCGGATTGAGGTAAGTCAGCACCGGCAAACGCCCGATCAGTTCCGGAATCAAGCCAAACGACTTCAAGTCCTGAGGAAGGATATACTTCATCAGGTCGCCCTTGTCAATTTTGCGGATATTCTGCACGGAACTATATCCCACCACATGAGTATTCAACCGCTGGGCAATTTTACGCTCAATGCCATCGAATGCGCCACCGCAGATAAAGAGGATATTGCGGGTATCCAAATGCACATAGTCCTGGTCAGGATGCTTGCGGCCGCCCTTGGGGGGAACATTCACGATGGATCCCTCCAGTAACTTGAGCAGACTCTGCTGCACGCCTTCGCCAGAGACATCGCGGGTAATACTGGGATTATCGCTCTTGCGGGCAATCTTATCTATCTCGTCAATAAAGACGATGCCTCGTTCTGCAGCAGCTTGGTCGTAATCAGCTACCTGAAGAAGGCGGCTGAGAATACTCTCCACGTCTTCACCCACATAGCCGGCCTCTGTAAAGACTGTAGCATCCACGATAGTGAAGGGAACATCGAGGAGTTTGGCGATGGTTCGGGCCAGCAAGGTCTTGCCAGTTCCCGTGGAACCGACCATGATAATATTGCTCTTTTCTATCTCCACGCCCTTGTCGGACAATGGCTGCTGAAGACGCTTATAATGATTATAGACGGCCACGGAGAGGAACCGCTTGGCCTCATCCTGACCGATGACGTATTCGTCGAGATGCTTCTTGATTTCGCGGGGTTTGGGTACTTTTTTCAATTTGAAAGGCTTATCACCCTGCAAGTCCTTATTGCCATTGAGAAGTCCGGTTGACACTACAATATCATGGGCCTGCTCGGCGCAGTTCTCACATATATAGCCGTTCAGTCCTGTAATGAGCAACTTTACTTCGTTCTCACTTCTGCCGCAAAAATTACAAACTTTCTTTGCCACTAAAACCTTAATCTTATCACTATTAACACTAATTATTTCTTAACCAGCACAGCATCTATCATACCATACTCCTTGGCTTCCTCGGCGGTCATCCAATAGTTACGGTCGCTATCCTGCCAAACCTTCTCATAAGGTGTGTGCGAGTGATTGCTGATGATGGTATAGAGTTCTTTCTTAAACTTCTGAATTTCCTTCACCTCAATCTCCATGTCGCTAGCCTGACCCTGCACGCCACCAAGCGGCTGATGAATCATCACACGGCTGTGGGTCAAGGCCGAACGCTTGCCTTCCTGTCCGGCAACGAGCAGCACGGCAGCCATCGAAGCGGCCATTCCCGTACAGATAGTAGCCACGTCGCTGCTGATAAACTGCATCGTGTCATAGATACCGAGACCAGCCGTCACGCTTCCGCCCGGGGAATTGATATAGATGGAAATGTCCTTACCGGGGTCCACACTATCCAGATAGAGCAACTGAGCCTGCAACGTGTTGGCGGTATAGTCGTCAATCTGCGTGCCAAGGAAGATGATACGGTCCATCATCAGTCGTGAGAACACGTCCATCTGCGTCACATTCAGCTGACGTTCTTCCAAAATATACGGATTCAGATACTGTGACTGAACTTTCATTACGTCGTCGAGCACCATACTGCTCATTCCCAAATGCCGTGTGGCATATTTTCTAAAATCGTTCATATTCTTCTTTATCGTTTTACCTTATATCTTTTATCATTTATAGCGCCCATAGAAGCGCAAAAAAGGTTATCCGCCTTTTTCTTAATACAAAGATAAGAAAAAAAAGCGGATAACCCCTTATTTCGAAGAAAATAATTTCCTAAAAAATGTTATTTTGCTTCCATCATCTTATTAAACTCGTCGAGAGTAGCCTCTTTCGGGTTCAGTTTCACAACGTTCTTGAGGACTTCCGTGAGCTTACGGTCAATCGAGCGATCTACCAGATTGTCAACATATTCCTTCTTCTTGAGCATATCCTGGGCATAGTTCTCCAGATACTCATCAGGCACGTTGTTCATGCCATACTGGGCAAACTGCGCGCGGGCGGCCTCCTTGGCAGCTTCTTTGACATCAGCATCCTCTACCTTGATGTTGTTGGCAGCCACAAGCTGTTCCTTGATAAGGTGCCAGGTGAGTTCCTTGATGCTCATTTCGTAGTTCTTCTCCACGAAATCCTCGCCCTTATCCTTATTATTGTTGAGCATAATGCGCTTCAGCAGGGCATCGGGATAAGTCAGCTCGCCAACCTTCTTCTCGCAATGGGCACGCAGATCCTGAATGAACTTGAAATCGCTGTCCACAGCAAACTGAGCCTTCAGCGTATCAGCGACACGCCCGCGGAATTCCTTCTCATCCTTCACGGCATCCTTGCCAAACACCTGGTCGAAGAGGTCCTGATTGACATCAGCCTTCACGTAGCGGCTGATTTCGGTGATCTGATAGGAGAAATCGGCATCAATGTTCTCAGCCTCTTCACGGCTCACCTTCAGCAGGGAACTGATCTCGCCGAGATTCTCGGGATAGGCCTTCTTGGGATTGAAGGTGATGATGTCGCCCAGTTTACAGCCGTCGAAGAGCTTCTTCTGGTCGTCAACCTTAATATAATTAGGCAGCATAACAGCACCTTCAACGGTAATGCCCTCAGCCTTGGTATTGCCTTCGGCATCGAGTTCGCGCAGGTCACCCTTCAGCATGTCGTTCTCCTGGTAGCTATCTACCTTGTCATAGTGGCCACCGCGGCTGGCATACATATCCACCTGCTGGTCGATAAGTTTGTCGTCAACCTTGATGGTGTAGTAGTCCACCTTGTCGTGACCGCTCAACTTAATCTCAAATTCAGGAGCCACGGCAATGTCGAAGACGAACGTATAGGGAGCGTCTTTCTCCACATCAACGGGCTGCTGCTTCTCAGAAGGCATGGGATCACCCAGCATCTGAATCTTATTCTCCTGCACATACTTGTAGATCTCCTGACCTACAAGCTTGTTGATCTCGTCCACCTTCACGCTGGTTCCTACCTGGCGCTTAATCAGACCCATAGGCACCTGACCCGGACGGAAACCGGGCACATTGGCCTTCTTACGGTAATTCTTCAGTGTCTTCTCGACATTTTCCTTGAAGTCAGCCTCCTCCACGGTGATGGTCATCAGGCCATTCACTTTGTCGGGATTCTCAAATGTTACTTTCATCTTGTTTTGTATCTAATTAATTGTTAATTTGCAAATTGGGCTGCAAAGGTAGCAAGAAATTCGCTAATTACATTAAATAATGTGGAAAAATTTGTTTTTTTAACCTCTGGAGGCTATCCGGCCTCTTCAGCCTCCTTGCGGCGTTTCTCAGCGTCAATCAACTGGAAATCTTTCTGACGGAGTTCAAAATCACGACCTAGATACTTTTCCTTCACAATAGGGTTGGCAGCAAGTTCTTCAGGGGAACCCTTGAACAAAATGCGGCCCTCGAAAAGCAGATAGGCGCGGTCGGTAATAGATAGTGTCTCGTGCACGTTATGGTCCGTGATAAGGATACCAATGTTGCGATACTTCAGCTGCCACACGATATGCTGGATATCTTCCACGGCAATAGGGTCAACGCCGGCAAAAGGTTCATCGAGCATAATGAACTTAGGATCAATGGCCAGACACCGAGCTATCTCCGTACGACGGCGCTCACCTCCGGAAAGACGGTCACCTAGATTCTTGCGGACCTTCTCCAAGCGGAGTTCCTTGATAAGCGACTCCAACTTCTGCAACTGGTATTCGCGGGGACGGCCGGTCATCTCCAAAACGGCCATGATATTGTCTTCCACGCTAAGTTTGCGGAAGACGGAAGCCTCCTGTGGCAGGTAGCCCACACCGGCACGCGCACGTTTATAAACCGGGAATTTCGTAATTTCCTGATCGTCAAGATAAATATGGCCAGCATTGGGAATGATAAGGCCCGTCGTCATATAGAAAGAAGTGGTCTTACCTGCACCGTTAGGACCAAGCAGCCCCACGATTTCTCCTTGCCGCACGTTGATCGAAACATCATTGACCACCGTGCGCTTGCCGTAGCGCTTCACCAGTCCTTCCGTGCGAAGTGTCATAGACCCTTCTGTCTTTGTGAATTTTTCACTGTCGTTCAACAACACGTCTTCCATTTACTTACAATTTGGTTGCAAAGTTACAGCAAATGAGCGGAATTACAAAAGAAAAAAGAACTTTTTTGTTTTGGATTCCCGAATGCAGCCTTTACTTATGTAAAGTTACAGCAAATGAGCGGAAAAACAAAATTTATTTTGCTTTTTCATCGGTTTTCACTAACTTTGCACGCAAATACACATCAGAGACTTATGTTCATAACTAAATGGCTTGCAGCACTGGGCCGCTACATCATACTGATGGGGCGCACTTTTTCGCGCCCCGAGCGCTTCAGAATGTTCTGGAAACAGTACGTTAAAGAGATGCTGCAACTGGGCGTCAACTCTATCGGCATCGTACTGCTCATCTCGTTTTTCATCGGCGCCGTAATCTGCATCCAGATGAAACTCAACATCCAAAGTCCTTGGATGCCAAGATGGGTGAGTGGCTACACGACCCGCGAGATAATGCTGCTGGAGTTTTCGTCGAGTATCATGTGCTTGATACTGGCAGGAAAGGTAGGCTCCAACATTGCCTCCGAACTGGGCACGATGCGTGTCACCCAGCAGATTGACGCCCTGGAAATCATGGGAGTGAACTCTGCCTCGTATCTGATTCTGCCAAAAATCATGGGAATGATTACCATGATGCCATTCCTGGTTATCTTCTCTTCGGCCATGGGCATTCTCGGAGCCTATGCAACGGCTTATATCGGGCACGTACTTTCGCCCGACGACCTAACCTTAGGCCTGCAGCACGACTTCAACCCGTGGTTCGTGTGGATGTCGATTATCAAGAGTCTGTTTTTTGCCTTTATCATCTCCAGCGTATCGTCTTTCTTCGGCTATAACGTGGAAGGAGGCTCCGTGGAAGTGGGCAAGGCGTCCACCACGGCTGTGGTCAACTCTTCTGTGCTCATTCTCTGTTCAGACGTATTCCTAACGCAGTTATTGTCATGATTCAGATAAACCATTTATATAAATCGTTCGAGGGCAAAGAAGTGCTGCATGACATTAATGCATGCTTTGAGAACGGAAAGACCAATCTCATCATCGGCCAAAGCGGAAGCGGAAAAACCGTATTGATGAAGAATATCGTGGGGCTACTCGAACCTACTCAGGGGGAAATTCTCTACGATGACCGCAACTTCGTGGCCATGACAAAGCGAGAGAAAGTGATGCTACGCCGCGAGATGGGAATGATTTTCCAGAGCGCAGCCTTGTTCGACTCTATGTCGGTGTTGGAAAACGTGATGTTTCCGCTGGATATGTTCTCCACCATGAATTACCGTGAAAGGGTGAAACGCGCCCAGGATTGCCTGGATCGCGTGAATCTTATCGAAGCGCAGCAGAAATTCCCTGGCGAACTCTCTGGTGGTATGCAGAAGCGCGTAGCTATTGCCCGTGCCATTGCCCTGAACCCGAAGTACCTCTTCTGTGATGAGCCGAACAGCGGTCTCGACCCTAAAACTTCCTTAGTGATTGACGAGTTGCTTCATTCCATTACCCAGGAATACAGCACGACTACCATCATCAACACCCACGACATGAACTCCGTGATGGGCATCGGTGAGAATATTATCTTTATTTATAAGGGTACGGCGGCCTGGAACGGCACCAAGGATGAAATCATGACTTCCACCAATAAGAAACTCAACGATTTCATCTTCGCATCCGATCTCTTCAAGAAAGTGAAGGAAGAGGAAATGAAAGAAAAAGCGGGCAATCCTTGAAAGCCTATTTCATCAACCACTTGCCATCGCGTTTCACCATCGGAACGACAATCTCCTCAACGGTGCTGTCACCATAGCAAATCATCAAGAAAGCCTGAGCTGTGGGCTGAAGTGAATCATTGATACAGTTCTGGACGTCCACTTTCTTGATACCGCGATGCTCTTCTTTTTGCTGGGCCATATACATCTTGACATTAGCCACCAACTGCTCGCGATACATCTCGGGGATACTGTCAGGCATATCCATCTTGTCCACAAAGGCCTCCGTCTTTCCTTCCAGCAACAGGCTATAATACTCCTTAGCTGCATTGGCAGCAGCAAAATCAGGTTTCTTATCGCCTCCGCAGGCAACAAGCACCAAAGCCACGATGCAATAAAGGATCTTTCTCATAGACTATCTGAAAGCCCCTCCCCAAAAGGGAGGGCTTGAATGGCTCGTTTATTTCTGACGGACAAATACATTGATGGGCGAACCTGTCAGCGACCAATTCTCGCGAATCTTATTCTCCAAGAAACGGCGATAGGGTTCCTTCACATACTGCGGCAGGTTGGCATAGAAGACGAAGGTGGGTATCTGCGTATCAGGCACCTGAGAGATATACTTGATCTTAATGTACTTGCCCTTGATGCTTGGCGGCGGCGTTGCCTCAATGATGGGAAGCAACACTTCGTTGAGTTTTGAAGTTCCGATCTTCACCTTACGGTTGAGATAGACCTGCTTGGCCGTCTCAAGCACCTTGAAGATGCGCTGTTTGGTAAGTGCGGAAGCGAAGATGATAGGAAAATCCTTGAAGGGAGACAGATGCTCACGAATGACGTCCTCGAAATACTTGATGGCCTTTTGTGACTTATCTTCCACGAGGTCCCATTTATTCACCACAACTACTAGAGACTTCTGGTTCTTCTGTATCAACTGGAAGATATTCATGTCTTGCGCCTCAATGCCACGGGTAGCATCGAGCATGAGGATACATACATCGGAGTTCTCGATGGCACGGATACTACGCATCACGGAATAGAACTCCAAGTCTTCATTAACTTTGTTCTTACGGCGGATACCTGCGGTATCTACCAGATAGAAATCAAAGCCGAACTTATCATAGCGAGTGTAGATACTGTCACGGGTAGTACCAGCAATCTCGGTCACAATATGGCGTTCCTCACCAATAAAGGCATTGATTATGCTGCTCTTTCCTGCATTAGGACGGCCCACCACGGCAAAGCGGGGTATGCCTTCCTCAAGCAAGTCGCCACTTTTCTCGGGTAATTTCTCCAAGACAAGATCGAGCAAATCGCCTGTTCCTGAACCCGTAGCGGCGCTTACGCACACGGGATCGCCGAGGCCCAATTTGTAGAACTCGCCGGAAACATAGAGGTCTTCATTGTTGTCCACCTTGTTCACGACAAGGATCACAGGCAACTTTGTGCGACGCAGAATCTTTGCCACGTCACTGTCCCAGTCGGTCAGGCCATTCTGCCCATCGACAAGAAACAGTAGCAGGTCGGCCTCTTCTGTAGCCACCATTACCTGTTTGCGGATTTCCTCTTCGAAAATGTCATCTGAATTGACAACCCAACCACCAGTATCCACGACGGAGAACTCGCGGCCATTCCAGTCGCAATGTCCATACTGGCGGTCACGCGTCGTTCCGGCCTCGTCGCTGACAATGGCCTGACGAGTTTTGGTCAGACGGTTAAAAAGGGTCGATTTTCCCACATTGGGGCGTCCCACGATCGCTACTAGGTTTCCCATATATCTTTTCTCTTTTTTATTCTTAATTAATAATGCCAGCCGTCATTCGGGATTATACCCGAAGTTGTTAAGCTCCTTCTGCGAAGAACGCCAGTCCTTGTCCACCTTCACGTAGGTTTCCAAATAAATGCTCTTTCCGAAGAAACGTTCCAAGGCTTTACGGCTCTCAACTCCCACTTTCTTCAAAGCCACACCTTGATGACCGATGATGATGCCTTTTTGCGAATCGCGCTCTACGTAGATAATGGCGCGGATATGGATGTTCTTCGCCGTCTCCTTGAAACTCTCCACCACGACCTCTACGCTATAGGGTATCTCCTTGTCATAATAGAGAAGGATCTTCTCGCGGATGATCTCCGAAACGAAGAAACGAGCGGGCTTGTCGGTGAGCTGTTCCTTGTCGAAATAGGCAGGGCTCTCAGGCAGCAGTTCCTTGATGCGTTTCAACAGCATATCTATTCCGAACTTATTTTTGGCCGAAATAGGCAAAATCTCCGCATTAGGTAACAAGGCGTGCCACCTTTCGACGATACCCGTCAATCTGGTTTGACTAATCTCATTAGTTTTACTAGTCGGGCCAGACAGCTCATCAATCTTATTGATCAGCAAAAGTACGGGTATCTGCATCTTCTGTACCTTCGTCAGAAAATCCATGTTCTTTTCCGGATTCTCTACAACGTCAGTAACATATAGCAGCACATCGGCATCCGCCAAGGCACTCTCTGAGAATGCCAGCATCGACTCCTGCAACTTATAGTTGGGCTTGAGCACACCGGGGGTATCCGAGAACACAATCTGCATATCATCAGTATTCACGATGCCCATGATGCGGTGGCGCGTGGTCTGAGCCTTGAACGTTGCAATTGAAATACGCTCACCAACCAACTGGTTCATGAGCGTACTTTTTCCTACGTTGGGATTACCAACGATATTTACGAATCCTGCTTTATTCTTCAATTCTTCACTTTTCACTATTCACTTTTCACTTCGAATCATAAGCCCACTTCAAATAGCTGGCGCCATGTACAAATCCAGCACCAAATGCTGTAAGAATCAGGTTGTCGCCTTTCTTAAGCTGAGGTTCATACTCCCAAAGAGCCAATGGAATGGTAGCGGCACTTGTGTTACCGAAATGCTCGATATTGACCATCACCTGCTCCATCGGCACTTCCAGGCGCTTAGCCACAGCTTCAATGATGCGGATATTAGCCTGATGAGGAACAACGAAGCGGATATTGTCTTTGGTGAGACCGTTGCGCTCGGCTATCAGTTCACAATCATCGCTCATCGACGTCACAGCATAACGGAACACAGTACGTCCTTCCTGAAAAAGGTAATGCAAACGATGATCTACCGTGAAATGAGATGGAGGACATACCGAACCGCCCGCTTTCAGGTGAAGGAAGGGCAAGCCCTTGCCATCGGTACGGAAATAACTGTCCATCACACCGATATTCTCTTCCGTTGTAGCCTCAAGCAGCACGGCAGCTGCTCCGTCGCCAAAAAGCGGACACGTCTGACGATCCTGATAATCAACTATCGATGACATCTTGTCGGCACCGATAACGATGATTTTCTTGTATCGACCGCTCTGTATCAATCCAGCGGCAACATCAAGCGTATAGAGAAATCCACAACAAGCTGCCGAGAAGTCCATGGCAAAGGCATTCTTCAGCCCAAGTTTTCCCAGCACGATAGAAGCTGTACTGGGGAACTTGTAGTCTGCCGTTGAAGTAGCCACAATAATGGCATCGATGCTGTCAGGATCTGTTCCTGTCTTCTGGAGCAGTTGCTTGGCAGCCTTGCGAGCCATATAACTCGTGCCAAGACCTTCCTCGTTAAGAATTCGGCGTTCTTTAATGCCAACACGCGACATAATCCACTCGTCATTGGTATCAACCATGCGCGACAGTTCATCATTATTGAGAACATAGTCGGGCACGTATCCGCCAACACCTGTGATTACTGCGTTAATCTTGCTCATTTTTCAGCTGCTTCGTCCATTACGATAGCAATCTTGCCGCGGTAATAACCGCAAGTGGGGCATACCGTGTGATAAATATGATATGCGCCACAGTTAGGGCAAACTGCCAATGTGGAGGCTACTGCCTTGTCGTGAGTTCTACGCTTCAGTGTACGAGTCTTTGACTGTCTTCTTTTAGGATGTGCCATAATAATTAATATTTTAAAATTTATTGTTTTCTATTTCCGAGCGGAGGAATTGCTTTCCCCTTTGGCCAGCGGCCGTTGGCAATTCACTCATCACTCTTGGCCCTTAACTTATTAAGAGCTTCCCAGCGTGGGTCAATGTCCGTTCGGTCATCCGCCTCGCTGCTTCGGGCAGCGGAGTGCTCCTCAAGAGCCTCTATCATAGCAGCGTTACACTTGCCAGGTTCGTGAACGTGCTGGATGGGAATGGCCAGGGCAATGAACTCGTAGATAAACCAAGAGAGATCGAGGATACCCTCATTCTCGTCAACGGTTACCAAGTCATCATCTTCACTATACTCGGCTCCAAGCTTCACTGTCAAACGATTCTCAGCCACGATTGGCTGTTCCATATCATCCAGACAGCGGTCGCAAGGAACGATTACGATGCCTTCCGAATGGAACAGGAGTTCAAAAAAGCCGTTTGTCTTGCGTATAGACAGCGACACATGCACGTCACCCCTGCTTACTTCGGAACCGTCTATCGCCCCGAAGTAGGCATCGCCAAGGTCGTATTCCAAGGCTGTCACGCCTTCCTTCAGACCTTTCAAGTCTATCTTTAAGGACTCTAAACTACACATAATCTATCCGAGTGAAGACGCTACATATCCACACTTTGGGGTGCAAAGGTACAAAGAAGTGAGCAAAAAACAAAGGATTTTCAAAAGAAATTATCCTTCAACTTCTTTTTTTCGAGTTGAGAATCAGCATTTTCGCACACTGTACCCCAGCGTGTGCAATAATCCACGACAGTCCTTGTATGTCCCATTCATATTTTCCACGATTACGCGCTGTATCATACGTTATGGGCACCAACGACAGCCATCAGGATTTAACTTTGCGAGAAGCAAAGAATATAATTCATCGGATTGCATTTCCGTAAATCTCGTAGGCTGAAGCAAACGATTCCTACAAAAAGGCTGCAGCCGAGGAGAAATCCGCCTGTTGCAGCCTTTCCTATAATCATTTATCGGGAGAAAGTCATTTCTTCGTGGTAATTATTATCGCTCCCTGCTTGCCATTGGCGGCATTGCCGTACAAGGCCTTCACCTTGGCCATGTCCTTGATGACGGTTATCGACTGTATCTTCTCTGGGGAGGATAAATAGTTGTTGATTTCGCCTTCCGGAACTTCCTTCCCGTCGACAACGATGACCAGTTTTTTTACTTTCAGTGCCAGGTCTTTCTCTATCGTTTCCTTGACGACTCCGCCGTCAGCAGCGTTATCGGCATCACCTTTCAGCTTGAACGACAAGGGAACGGTGTACTTCACGCGCACGGGCTTTCCGTTTTGTCGGCCCGGTGTCCAGTTGGGCATGGCATTCACTATCCTGAGGGCTTCTGCATCCAATGAGGGCGAAACCGACTTGACGATATGAGAGCCTGAGATGCTACCGTCTTTCTCCACGACAAACTGCGCAATCACGCGCCCCTCCTGCTTGGCTTCCATAGCATCCTTCGGATATTTCATGTTCTTCATGAAGAAATCCATCATGGCAACCGCTCCGCCGGGAAAGGCCGGCATTTCTTCCACCACGTCGAAGACATCACTGCCCGGACTCTTCGATGACGTTGGCCCATCGAAAGCGATGACGAATTGCAGGTCGGAGGCATTCTTCTCGGTCACTTGCAGTCTCCCTATTTCGCAGTCTATCATAAAAACATCAATCCACGAGCCTACCGGCACATTGTCTAAATGGAATTTACCGTCCACATCGGTCACCGTGCCGGTTTTTGTTCCGCGAATAGTCACGGCAGCGCCGATAATCGGTTTCTCGTCTTCCTTCTGCAAGACAATGCCTTTCACGCTGACCGTCTTCCCCTTATTATCCACAACCTCCAGTTTCTCCGCAGGCTGCTGTTCCACAGCAGCCAAACCGCCCGCCACGTCGGCCTTAGCCTTTTCCACAACAGCCTGGCTCTCGGTTTCCACCTGTCCTGCCACGCGCTCCACTTCAGTATTGGCAAAGGCCGCCACGGCCAGTGCCGCCATGGGCAGGGCTACGAGCACTTTCGCCTTCTGCCATGGACTTGATTTCTTTGTTGTCATCATTGTGATTCTCTTTTTTAATGATTGGTGATTAAGATTGTTTGCCATGGAGAACAGGCGTTCGCCCACGGACTTTCTTATAAGCAGCAACTGGTACTGCTTGGCGTCGACTCCTCTTTTGATGACGGCCTCGTCGGCCTCAAATTCGTGCACGTTCTGCAATTCGCGCTTCAACAGCCAGGCGGCAGGGTTCCACCACTGGAAGATGATGAGCAGGTTGCAGACGGCCACGTCCCACGAATGCCCCAGACGGATATGGGCCAGCTCGTGTGTCAGTATCTCACGGGGATTTTCCCGGAAGTCTTTCTCCGAGAGCACCACATGGCAAAACCAGGAGAAAGGGGCTATCTCGTCTTTCATCACAACGACCTGAACACCGCGTTGCGACACTCCTGCCTGCCCGGCCGTCAGCGGCGTTCCACGCCGGATCAGCCGGATCAGACTGAAAACGGAAAACACTTCGCGCAGGAAGAACACGGCTATACCTATTATATATATAATAAAGAGCAGCTGTATGGCCGTCAGTCCTTCGGGCGTTTCGCTGTCCACGACCTCGGCAGAAGCGATGATGCTCTCAATCGAAATCATGCCTTCAGCTATCGCCGTAGGCTCGGCGGTGGTCACCTTCACCCATGGCAACAGGATGGAAACTACCATAATCAGCAGCAAAACTAGCCGGTTGAACGAGTGGAAGGTCTCTTTGCTCAGCAGCAGTTTGAACAGCAGATAGAAGGCTATCAGGCAGAAAGCCACCTTCAGACTATAGATAAAAAACAGTCCCATGTCGTCAATGAATGTTTACGGAGTTATTGGCCTTCAACCATTTTGATGAGTTCCTTCAGTTCGTCGAGCGAAATCTTCTCGTCTTTCACCAGTGTGTTCACCACGCCGAGATAGTCTTTGTCGAAGAACTTGTCCACCACGTCCTTCAGAGAATTCTTGCGGTAGCCGTCCTTCGTAACCTTGGCGAAATAGCGGAAATTGCGGGGCGAGAGTGCTTTGTGCCCCACAAATCCCTTTTCCTCGAGGATTTTCACCAAGGTTCCGAGCGTGTTCACATGCGGCCTCGGTTCTTTGTAGAGCGCATGCAGCTCGCTGATCTTCATTTCACCATTCTCCCAGAAATGGTTCATGATTTCTTCTTCTTTTGCTGTAAGGGATTTCATGTTGTTTTGCCTTTCGTTTGATTTCTAAGGCAAAATAACTAAAACATTTCGTTATCTTTCCGCGTCCTCCTGTTAACGAAATGTAAAAAGTAGTGGTTTTAACGAATATAATTAGTTATCCGATGATTTTTTAACGGATATAATTAGTTATCCAGCCTATTTCGGCAGTTCTATGCGGAAAGTGGTGCCCTTCCCCACTTCGCTGCTCTTCACGTAGATATGTCCTTTGTGATATTCTTCCACGATACGCTTGGCCAACGAGAGGCCCAGGCCCCAGCCGCGTTTCTTGGTGGTGAAACCGGGTTTGAAAACGTTGCCGACGTCTTTCTTGCGGATACCCTTGCCTGTATCGCTCACCTCTATGGCCACCTTGTCGCCTTCGTCCTGCATGAAGAGCGTGATGCGCCCCGAGCCTTCCATTGCATCCACAGCATTTTTGCAGAGGTTCTCGACAACCCATTCGAAAAGCGATGCATTGATCTTCACGATAATATCCTGCGGCGGGAAAACCTTCTCCATCTTCACTTTGTGGGAGGTACGACGGTCCATGTAGTCTATCACATGGTTCATTACATCTATCAGGCTAGAAGGTACGGGCTCAGGTAAAGAGCCTATCTTTGAGAAACGTTCTGCTATCAGCTGCAGGCGTTTCACATCTTTATCCATTTCAGGAATCAATTCATCGTCTGGATATGTTTCTTTCAGTATTTCCGTCCACGCCATCAGACTGGAAATCGGAGTTCCTAATTGGTGAGCTGTTTCTTTAGAAAGACCTACCCAAACCTTATTCTGTTCTGCTCGCTTCGAAGTAAGTAAGGCGAAAATAGCCACTACTACAAATATCATAACAACACCAAGTTGCACGATGGGATAGACATTTAGACGCTTAATCATCACCGATTCATCATAACAGACATCTATATAGTCTTTTCCGTCTTCCATAAAGATGCGGATATACCGACCGGAAGCAAACATCTTTTGGGCAACCGAAGCTGCCATCTGAAGACTATCCTCATATGTCTTCCCATCCAAGTCCACATTACGGAACGTCTGCACATTTCCCTGCTTGTCAGTCACAACTACGGGAATTGTATTGTTCTCATCAATGACTTTAAGCACCAGATTGAGGTCAGTATTCTCATCTGCAAGATTAAGCGTACGCATGGCTTCTGCCCACACCCCCATCTTACTTCGTTCTTCCACGGCCAAATCTCGCACCAGATAATGACTGACAACAAGACTTACCACCGCTATCACGATAGCAGCCACCACGAGAATGATCTTTACAGAGCGTATTTGGTCAGTCCATTGCATAACTATTGAACGGAAATATTGTGAGAATATTGCACCTACATTCTATGTAACAACAAATCCCTCCCTGCAAGCAGGAAGGGATTCTAAACGTTATAATAAGAGCTAAAGATTCACACCAATATTAGCGAAGAAGGCATTGCTACGACCGGAGAAGTTCTCTTCTTTTGCAATGTTCGTAATACCAAACTGATAGCCTAATTCCACATATATCTTATTGTATTCAGCACCTACACCAAGCTTGAGACCCATACTAGCTCGGTTCAAGCCGCCATGACATGCATTCTTCTCATCAAAAGTGCCAACTGATTTAGATTGGGTTTCACCATTCACTGTCTGTTTTGTCTTACCGGAAATTGCATACGAGAAATAAGGACCGAAGAAAGGCAGAACAGCTATCTGGTCAGAAACCTTTAATCCATATTTAATTGTAAGAGGTATTTCAAGAATATTATAACCGACACGAGTAACAGAACCTGCTGGAGCACGTTTTACAACATCGTAAGTGCCGTTCTTACCACCACGCTCAGTATAATAAAGACCACTTTCGATAAACACTGGCGTATTATCTGAAGGGCGAAGACCAACTACTCCTGCTAGTGTCATACCCACTTTGGAACTGGCATCAAGATCACCACTCAAAGAGGCTGCTGTCATACCGAAACGTACACCCCAATAAACATTCTCCTCATCAAGAGAAAAACCGCCACTGCTATACTGAGCAAAACTGCTCATTGAGCAAAACATCGCCACGATGGCTACTAATACTTTTTTCATATCTTTACCTTTTTAATTATTAAAAAACAATCGCCTAAACATTAATTTGTAATAAATTGATAATGCAAAGGTAGCATTTTTATCTTTAACTTACAAACTTTCTTACATTTTTGTATTAAAAAGCACAAAAAAAGAGTCTTGGTTTCCAATCGGATTCCAAGACTCTCTCGTAAAGAAGGCGGCTACCTACTCTCCCGCATTGCATTGCAGTACCATCGGCGATGGCGGGCTTAACTTCTCTGTT